>R21__coassemble_1095_pt1 | contig 19372 bp, 22 predicted proteins | sample R21__metabat2_high_PE_011 | metagenome-assembled genome bin R21
GTAAAGGATTAGCGGTGTATTTATAGTGTTTGTTAATTGTTTTACTATTTCTTTACGAAAAAAAATACAATTAAGTATTGACAGTTATTAAAAAAACCAACTTTTTGTCAAAATTTTTGTGTATAATCGAGACATGGACAAGAACAAGAAGCCCTTCAAATTAATCTACTGGCTAGAGACTTTCATTATATTGGCAGTTCTCTGGTTTGTTATGTCTGGAATTTTCGAGTTCAAGTTCATTGCGTATGGTCTCGCAGCTGCGGCGATCATTTCTTATATTTGCGTACGCACTTTACAGATAGATGGACTTCGTTCGGGGGACACCTATTTTTTATTACATTTTAATTATTGGAGAATGCTCAAATACTTCTTCTGGCTGATGTGGCAGATTATCTGCTCAGCATGGTATGTGAGCAAGGTGGCTCTACTGCATAGAGATGAGGTGCAGCCTGGCGTTGTATGGTTCAAGGCTGACTATGATAATCCTGTAGCAAGAGCTCTTCTAGCTAATTCCATTACTCTTACTCCTGGAACTATTACCATCGACATGTTCGACGACGGTATATATTCAGTTCACGGACTCACACAGGAGGTAAAGGACGGCGTGCTTGATGGATCCATGCAGGCTAAGATTGCAGAGGTATTCGGAGAGACGATCGATTTCAAACCACTTAGCAAAAAGGACATCCCGACTAATGCTACAATGCGTTAGACGATAGATATTACAACACGAATTGGAGACGAGATGAAAATATTCTGGACAATCATCTTAATAGGTCTTGTAGCACTCCTCATTGGATTGCTGCTTTTCGTGTTCAGAAAGAAGAAATTATTAGATAAGCTCAATGCTGTTTTTGCAATGAATACAGTTATAGTTCTGCTCATCATGGTAGTAGGATTCCTTGATGGCAGAATGGATATGTATATAGATATCGCTCTGAGTTACTCCATCCTTGGATTTGTAACATCAGTTATTCTGGCTAAATGGATGGGAGGTAAGAAGAAATGATTGTAGCTAATATTCTTACAATTCTGCTCGCTTCTGCCGGCCTGATATTTATGGCAGTTTCATTCTTTGGTATCGTGAAGTTCCCTGATTTCTTCACTAGGCTTCACGCACAGGGAGTTGGAGATACTCTGGGCGCATTGCTCATCATTCTCGCTATGATGATTGCTGCAGGGCTGCATCTGATTTCCATCAAAGTATTCCTGCTGTTCCTGTTCATCATGTTGACCAATCCACTTGGTACTAACATGATCATGATAGCAGCCATCCATAATAGAGATTATCAGGGATACAATGAAGAAGAGGAATCTGTAAAGACCAACAAGAGCGAAAGCAATAAGAAAGAGAGCGCAAAGAAATAGGAGGACACGCGATGTCACCATTGCTACAGGCTGTGCTGTTACTGGCACTGATCGCAATTACAATAACAATTATTTTTGGCAAGAACATTCTTGTTTCTGTCATAGTTTATGGTGCGTTCAGTTTCATTACCATGTTCCTGTACATAGTGATGGGTGCTCCAGATGTTGCCTTTACTGAGGCTGTAATCGGAGTAATATCCACGGTATACTTCTTGATAATTCTAAGATTAATATATAGAAAGACTAAGTAATGAGAAAACTTGCTGCTGTAATCGTAATGGTTGCGGTAATCGTCATTCCATTCTGCTTGTTTGACGTATTGCCAGAGATCGGGGACCCTAATTCGGCCCCTAATTCGCATGTCAGCAATTACTATATCGAGAATACTGTAGAGGAGTGTAATTCACCTAACATGGTTACATCTGTAATCGTTGACTACAGAGCATTCGATACACTCTTTGAGACAACTGTTATGTTCCTGTCTGGAGTAAGCGTTCTTTTAATTCTGTCTAGAAAGCCGGATATGAAGAGAAAGCATGAGCCTATGATCAACAGACCTCCAGCGACAGGCAAACATCCGGTATTTAGCACTGTTAACAAGAGAGTAATGGTTTCAATTATTGAGCCACTTATTCTCATCTATGCAATATATGTATTATTCCATGGTGAGGTCAGCCTGGGAGGTGGATTCCAAGCAGGTGCACTTATTGCTATGGTATATCTTTTAGATGTAATGGTAGTTAAGAGGGATAAGGATCTGATTACTCTCTCCAAGTACAACGCAACTGCATTTGCTGGACTTGGACCATTCATCTATGCGCTCGCCGGCATACTTGCTATGATAGGCGGCGGATTGTTCTTGGAGTACGGGGCAATGCCTTTCGGTATTGAGGCACCAGAACTTCATTCCATTGGAATCCTAATGGTTGAAATTGGTGTAACCATCGGTGTTGCTTGCACAATTATTACTATCCTTCAATCTATACTGGAAAGGGTAATATTTGACGATGACGCTAATTAATGCATTTCTGACAGCAAAGGGAATATATTTATTGACATTCATTCTGATGGGCCTGGGAATGGCTGGCCTTATTGTGTGTAATAACTACATGAAGAAAGTCATGTGCATGAACATCATGCAGGTAGCTGTTATTTTCTTCTTCCTTTGCCTCGGTGAGAAGGCAGGAGGTACTATTCCTGTTGCAATGGACAATGCTATCAAGGCTGCTGATTATATCAACCCATTGCCACACGGTCTGATGCTGACAGCTATCGTAGTCAGTCTCGGTACTACAGGTGTTGGACTTGCTTTGTTAACACGTATATGGGATAGATTTGGAACTATTGAAGAAGACGATATGATTGATCGTGAAGGAGAGGACGAACATTAATGAGTAATTTCCCTGCTCTAATAATTTTATGTCCTTTAATTGCGGCTCTCTTATCACTGCTGTTAAGTAAGCTGCACAAGGATCTTGGTAAGATTGTTGTATTCATTGCGATTACAGCATCTCTTGTCATGTCCATTCTTCTTCTTGCTCAGATAGTTCAGTATGGACCTGTCAATTATCACATGGGTAACTACGATATGCCTCTTGGCATAGAGTTTGCCGTAGATACTGTCAACGGATGCCTGCTCATTCTGATTAACGTAATCAGCTGGCTGACAGTTATCTTCTCCAATGGTTTTGATATCAGCCACGAACAATATAGTGGCGGTTTCTATACAGTAATGGCACTGCTTGTTACAGGTCTGCTCGGCATGACTGCAACAGGCGACGTGTTCAACCTCTATGTATTCCTTGAGATATCTTCATTATCTGCATATTGCTTGATTTCAATGGGTGGCGACAAGGGCGTTATTGCAGCATTCAGATACATGCTGATTGGTACTACAGCTGCAACTCTCTATCTCGTTGGTATCGGAGTTCTCTATGCGAATACTGGAACTCTTAATATGGCAGATATGGCACAGATATTGAACAATGGTAAGTGTGACGATGCCATCCTGATTGCTATGGGTTGCTTCATCGTAGCATTTGGAATCAAACTGGCTCACTTCCCATTCCACGGTTGGCAGCCATCTGTACATACTTATGCTGAGGCTGGTTCCAAGCCAATCATCGCTGGTGTAATGTTCAAGGTCCCTGGTTATGCTTTGTTCAGATATCTGTACTGCGTATTCGGACCCGATTTCAAATATTTCAATTATATTCTCGTTGTTATCGGTATCCTTGCGGTATCCGGCATGCTCTATGGATCAATTAGAGCTATCGGACAGAAGGATATCCGTAAGATGTTCGCTTATTCCAGTGTAACTCAGATGAGTTACATCACTCTGGGATTTGCAATCGGCAATCCTATTGCTCTGGCAGGTTCATTCCTTCATATCATCGGACATGCATTCATGAAGGGCGGTCTCTTCGCAGCATCAGGAGTATTAAAACACAAATATGGCATTGTTAAACTTGAGGATTACGGTAGAGTTTACAAGCAGATGCCATTCACATCAACACTGATGACTATCGCTGCACTTTCAATGGTTGGTATTCCTCCAACGATTGGATTCTTCAGTAAGTGGTATCTCGGAGTTGGAGCAGCACAGAGAGGTATGTGGATATATCTTGCAGTGCTCGTTATAAGTAGTTTGCTCAACGCGATTTACTTCTTCAGACTGATTGAGAAGATCTTTATTCAGAAGGATAGCGGTAGACAGGAGCACGGAGAAATCAGACAGGGCGAGAAGGACTTCTGTATCGCATTTCCACTGATAGTATTCTTCTGCGCGATCGTATTACTTGGATTGCTGAATGTTAAGATCGTTAACATTCTGATGATTACACTTCAGGGGGTGGGCATATGATTAACCTCCTAAGTATGGATATGAGACCATTATTATCAGTAATAATACCTCTGCTTGGCGCGCTCTTCATTTTCGTAACTGGAGAACATATCAAGCCTAATGCTAGAGAAGGAATTACTATTACAGCATCAGTTCTTAATGCTATTGTTGTTTATTCTATGATTCCTGCAGTTCTTGCGGGAGAGAAGGTAGGAACTGTAATCTTCGAGCTGGTAAGAGGAGTTAGCTTCTCGTTCAATGTCGATGCAGCTGGAATGGTATTTGCCTGTGTTGCAGCTACACTTTGGATACTGACTTCGTTCTACTCAATTGGATATATGAGAGGACATGGAGAAGAGAACCAGACAGGTTACTATGCATGCTTTGCAATGTGCATCACTGCAGCAATGGGTATCTGCTATGCTGCCAACCTAGTTACATTCTTCCTCTTCTTCGAGATGCTGACTGTAGCTACATATCCGCTGGTAGTTCACCATAGAGATGAAGAAGCGGTTCAATCAGGACACAAGTATCTGGCTTACACTCTGATCAGTGGACAGATTTTCTTCGCTGCAATAGTAGTAATCTATGTTAAGTGCGGAACTCTGGAATTTGTTCCAGGCGGTTTCGTTAATAGCAATAATCTCTCAATGCCATGGGCTCTCATCGTATTCTTTATGATGGTTGGAGCTGGTATGGTTAAGTCAGGAGTAATGCCACTTCATAGCTGGCTGCCTGCAGCAATGGTTGCGCCTACACCTGTAAGTGCGTTGCTTCACGCTGTAGCCGTTGTTAAGGCTGGTGCTTTCTGCACATTGAGAGTAGTGCTCTATGTATTCGGACCAGAGATGGCCAAGGCATGTCACGGAGCTGATATACTGGCGTGGATGGCTGTTATAACTATACTCGTATCATCACTGATTGCTATCAGGAAAGACAATCTCAAAGCGAGACTTGCTTTCTCAACTATAGGTCAGCTGTCATACATCGTTCTTGGTATCTGCATACTGACACCATACGCTGCAGCTGGAGCTCTGTATCACATAGTTGCACACGCATTCATGAAGATCACACTGTTCATGGCTGCTGGAGCAATCTTCGTTACAACTCACAAGAAGAATATCAGTGAGATGGTAGGCATCGGCAGAAGAATGCCAATTACTATGACTGCTTTCGCTGCATCATCGTTCGCTGTAGCAGGATTCCCATTCTTCGCTGGATTCGTATCCAAAGCGAACATTATCATGGGTGCGGTCGATGGCAACAAGCCACTATTTGCGGCTACTCTCGTTGTCAGCGGACTCTTGGCAGTTGTTTATCTGATGCCTGTTGTAATCGTTGCATTCAAGAGAGACCCTGCTGAGGTTAAGGTAGACGGAGAATTTGTTCTCAACCGTGACTTCGCCAAGTATGGTGAAGCAGCTAAGCCAATGCTGATTCCACTGGTAATCACATGCGTAATCGCAATCCTCTTAGGTATTGCACCTAACTTTGGACTGCATTTATATGATCTTGCTATTATGGCAGGAAATTCAATATTTGGACTGTAGGTAATAATGTTTTTTATTGAGATGTTAAAGTTCTTAATAGTTGCAATGCTGTCTGCGCTAGTAATTATTGTACTAGCTAAGTTCGTGTTGCAATTACTCATTAGAAGACCTGCAGATTATTATGAGAAGGCACAGAAGGAGCAGGATGATCTGATGATGGCTCCTATTAGAGAGGCTGAAGCAAAACGCAAAGCGGCCGAGAAGAAAGGAAAGAAGCAGTAATGACTGGTGGTTCAACTTTCCTTAATATGCTACATCCGGGATTCATTATGATAATAATGGGTCTGGTTGTGCTGGCGCTTCCTAAGAGGTATAGCAAGGGAGCTTATCTTGCTGCGCCTATTATGGCTTTCCTGTCTTTGCTCTCGGTAGGAGCGAATAGCTCATTAGTATATAGGATATCATCTGAATTATCGGCTAATTTCATTCACTCAGATAACTTTACATTTATATTCCTGATAGCATTCTGCATAGTGTCTGTAATTGCTACGATTTATTCAGTAGGAATTACAGATAACAAGATGGAAATGGCTGCGGGACTGGTATATGCCGGCTCTAATATGGGAGTTGTGCTCGCAGGTGACTGCATCTCACTGATTGTATTCTGGGAGCTTTCTGCACTTGCTTCATGTTACATTGTTTATTCAAGAAGAACGGTCAAATCAGCTAGAGTTGCGTTTAGATATCTGCTTGTTCATGCTTTTGGCGGCGGCATGCTTCTCGTTGGACTGCTGCTGTATATGTACCACTTCGGCAATACTCTTACTAACATTAGCACTCTCACAGACATGCCTACATACTGGATTATTTTCATAGGTGTAGCGGTTAATGCGGCAATCCCACCACTGAATTCATGGCTGCCTGATGCTTATCCTGAGTCTACACTGGGCGGAACTATATTCTTGGCTTCATTCACAACCAAGTCTGCAATGTATCTCTTGGTAAGATTATTTGCAGGTTCACAGTGGCTCGTATGGGTAGGAGCGTTCATGGCTATTTATGGTGCTACAATGGCGCTGATGGAGAACAATCTTCGTAGGCTGTTCTCATATCACATCATATCTCAGCTAGGGTTCATAATCGCTTCACTCGCTGTTGGTGGTGCTTGGGGTATTGATGGTGCCGCTGCTCATACATTTAACAATATTATGTACAAGGGAACTCTCTTGATGTGTGCAGGATCAGTTATGTATGCTACCGGTAAGAAGAAGATTAGCGAATTGGGTGGACTAGGTAAGAAAATGCCACTTACCGCAGCATGCTTCCTGATTGCATCATGCGCTATTTCAGGCGTACCGTTCCTTAATGGCTTTGCATCCAAAGCGTTAATTATGCATGCGGTTGAACACGGCGGCTACAAACTTGTTTTCTGGCTGCTCACTGCTGCCAGCGTTGGTACTTGGCTGTCCATTGCTCTCAAGGTTAATTACTTCGTATTCTGGGGTAAGACTGGCAAGGATATTAAGGTGGAGAGAGAATTGCCTATCAACATGAAGATAGGTATGGTTCTCGGTGCGCTGTCATGTGTTGTTACCGGATTGTTCCCTAAGCTGGTTTACAATATTACGCCATTCGGAACTGACGGACATCCATTCACATTGGAACATATTTTTGAATATATTGTTCTGTTCATTGGAGCTACAATCGTATTTTTCTTGTTTATTAAGAGGATGGCGCCACACGACGAGATTACTCTTGATTTCGACTGGTTCTACAGAAGACCATTTAATAGTTTCATTCTGATTCTGTCCAAGGGCCTTCATGGATTCTTCCAGTTGTTCCATGATAAGGTGCTCGCAGGCGTTAGAAATGTAGCGGCTCACTTTAACAATCCTTATCTCTGGACTGAGAATAGTGAGAGCGAGTATATTAGAACATTCTCACTTGACAATGAGGATCATCGAGTAGGTAGCTTCATCAACGTGAACATGTTCGTACTTGCATTGATATTAACAATTGCAGCATTAATGCATTAATTATTGATAATCGTCATCGCTGCAGAAAATGCGCCCCTAAATTGTATTTTTTCGGGATAAATAACGCATTTTCTTTCTGATAATAAAAGAGACAAATAAAAAGTGTTGCTAATCGGCTGTTATACGGCTGAATAGTAACACTTTTATTAATGTAAATTATATTTCATTGATATCGAAACATAAAATTTGAGAAAAATGCGTTATTTATCTCTAATTATAAGAATATAGGGGCGCATTTTTTGCGGCGATGTAAATTAATACGCAGCTATACATCAAATTAGGTCGGCGATGCGATGGAATGGGAAGCCCATTACGTTCTCGTAGTCGCCATCATAGTGGTCGATGTATTCAATGAACGGTCCTTGGATGGCATAGGCACCGGCTTTGTCATATGGCTGTTCTTTTTCGATATATTTGCGAATTTGTTCATCAGACATATCTTTACAATATACGGTAGTAATGTCGCTTAGAACGGAAATATTGCCTGTATTGAGGTCAACGAGAGATATACCAGTGACAACGTAGTGATAAGTGTTGCGGTATTTGGATATCATGCGAAATGCATCGTCAGCATCTTTTGGTTTACCCATGATTTCATCTTTGTAAACTATGGTATCTGATCCGATGATTAGCGCATTCCCCAGATCATAGTCTGTCACATTGCTTGCCTTGATTGCATCAGTAAGTACTGATGGATTGGCTTTGATTTCTCTGTAGACGGAACAAGCTTTGTCGGTGGCGAGCATAATAACAGCCTCTTCCATACCGATGTCGTCTGGTAGAATTTCCTCTGCATTGGATGGAATTACAATCGGTTCAATTCCGTGTTTTCTTAGTATCTCAAGTCTTCTTGGAGACTTGCTAGCCAGTATTATTGTTTTCATTAAATGTTCTCATCCTTACGGCATATAATAGTTGAGAACATTATACCACATATGTGGTAAACTATAGTTGTTAAAGGAGCAGATTATGATTAAGACTGTAGTATTTGATATCGGTTGTGTTCTAATAGGTTTCCCTTGGGATGAGTACGTTGAGAAGCTGTTTGATGATCCTGAAGTCCAGAGAATTGTTACGGCTTCGGCGTTCAAATGTCCATATTGGAAGGAACTTGACCGAGGCGAGATGCAGTTCGAAGAGATTCTGGCCAAAATGATCGAGCAGGCTCCTGATTATGAGGCGGAGATTCGCGAGGCTGTTGCGCGAGTCGGGGAATGTACAATTAGAAATGATTTTGCAATCCCTTGGATTGAGGACTTGAAGAGCAGAGGCTATCAGGTGCTGTACCTGTCGAATTATTCTGACTATGTTATCAGCAAGAGCCAGCATGCGCTCGATTTCCTTGATTATGTGGATGGCGGAGTATTCTCATACAAGGTTGGTGCGATTAAACCGGACGAAGCAATCTACTGGGAACTGTTCAAACAGTATAACTTAGATCCAATGGAATGTGTTTTCATTGATGATATTCAGGAGAACCTGGATACAGCATACAAACTTGGAATGACAACAATATTGTTCGAGAATTACTTACAGGCTTCGGCAGATTTGGATGAATTGCTGGCTGCGGAATAGATGAGGAATTGCGATATGAAGAATTATAGATCATTGATAATAGCGCTTTGCTTGGTACTGGTTATGACAATCTGTGCTGGATGCGGCGGCTCTGACGTTGGCAGTGGTGCAACCGCTGAAATTAGCATTGGTTTTATTGCTAATTGTTCGATGGCGGGCGACCTTAATCTTGGCAGAATTGATTGGGACTTTAGCGATACGGATGGTAACACATATACAGCAGTTGTTTCCGGACTTGTTGGTAGCAAGGGAATGGATGCTGCTGAGATGGAGGCATTTGCGAAGGATATTTCTGAGCATTTTGCCGGAGGTAGCACTGCGCTGGTAGAGGAAGGCGAGAATTATACTTTGGTTGATGCCGAGAAGTATGGTGGCAAGGATAACAGTTCCAGATCATCTTTTGCTCCATACGGTGATGCCAATCTCTGCTGGGCAGCAAGTACTGCAGATATGCTCATGATAAGTGGTTGGTCTGATGGTTTGAACGAGGATGAAATTCTTTCTGAATTCACTGAGGCATATTTCGATGATGGAGCTTATCAGGATACAGGTATCAAGTACTTCCTTAATGGTATGAACATAGACCAATCTGCTGCAGAGAAAGCGGGCAAGGATGGCGCTAGAAATGCTGTTTTCGTTGATAACGAAAGCACAGATCTCTTATCAGCTACACAAGTGAGACATCCTGGCGACAATAATGGTAAGTTGGTTAACCCTGGTCATTATAATGATATTGCGGCAGAAAATGCATTTGCTAAATATGACACTTCTAAATACGAAGTAACAGATCTGGAGAAAACCATTATCCATGCCGTTGATAACGATGATGCGGTAGGCATCAGCATCGTATTCTACAATGGTGACTCTAGAGTTGGTGTACATGCTCTGACTGTTACTGGATATATTAAGGATAGTGATGGTAAACTTGTCGCTCTAATAATTGCAGATTCTGATAATGATATAGATCTTAAGGCTGAATATGGCGATAGCGCAGAGGCAACTCTAACAGAGCGACGTGGCAGAGCTAATACATATACTATGTATCTGGCTGGTAGTTTCGGCCATATGGAGCATGACTATATAACTTTGGCAGACTACAAGTTCAGTAATCCTAAGATGAAATATGACAATGCTGTTATTCAGCAGATTACTGTTCTAAAGAATGCTGCTAATGCAGGTATTGCAAGTGAAATTGCTGGATCTTGTGATGCTGCTAATACATCAGATATTATTCTGCGTAATGCTGCGGATGCTGATGTGGAGACTGATATTACCGTAAAAGCAGGCGATAAGGTTGATATTCCTTTCGTTGTAGGTAACAGGAGTTACAAGGGATATTCAGCTAAGGATAAGGCAACAGTAAAGTGTAAGTACTACGTATTTAAGGACGGAACTAAGGTTGACGAAGCACCATTCGATTTCAAATTAGTTACAAGTTCTTATACAACAGGTGAGGCTAATTGCAACTTCTCAATTACAGCTAGCTATAAATTCAAACAAGCAGGCGAGTATACGGTTGATGTTGCTGTTCTAGGCGCTTACTCGGGAAACAAGAAGTTGGAAGAAGCATATACATCTAATAACTATCTGAAAGACGCACTCAAGGTAATTGTCAAATAATGTGCACTCGCGTCAGACTTAAATGTTCAAATTGCGCATTAAGGTCAGACATACATAGAAATACATGGATAAAGATGAACTTCTGAAATCAAGAATAGAGGACTATGTCAGGCGCTGCAGCGATGGTTACTATTTAGTTGCGACCAAATTCCTGGATGCACATGAACAGGCTGTTGCTGCCGCATATTCGCGAGGCTCTAGTATGTCTGGTATGGATGTGCGCTGCATATTCTACGGTGGATATGAGGGCGCAGAACGTAGGCTCCTCGTATGTATTCCTAAGAGTATGGATATAGATGATGAGCAAGCAACTGTTGACCTACTACAGGTGCTACATGTTGAAATCCCTCGCGGATCCAAGTCGCTAACTCACAGAGACTATCTTGGTTCTGTTCTAGGACTAGGCATTGAAAGGTCCGTGATAGGAGATATTCTTGTTCGCGATGATGGAGCTGATCTAATCATACTACCTGAAATTGCGGACTTCCTGTTAAGTGAGTACAAGCAGGTAGGAAGAGCAGATGTAAAAGCCAAGGTTGTAGGTATTGATGACTTGATTGTTCCGATAGCTCACGTTCAGGAAATTAAGGACACAATTCCATCTGCAAGACTGGATAACGTAATTGTAGCAGCATTCAAGCTGTCCCGCACTAAGGCGGCTGAAGCGATTCGTTCGGGAATTGTCTCGCTTAACCATCAGGAGGCGACAAAGCCTGATATGAAGGTGGAAGAGGGGGACACTTTGGTCCTACGAGGCAAGGGCAAGGCGGCTTTGTCTGAAGTCGGTGGTGAGTCCAAGAAGGGAAGAATCTGGATAAAGATAGACAAATTTATTTAGTAATTAAGAAAAGAGCCTTGAGTTTTCAGTTCTCAAGGCTCTTGCTTTAATCTATAAAAATGGTCGGGATGACAGGATTTGAACCTGCGACCTCCTCGTCCCGAACGAGGCGCTCTACCAAACTGAGCCACATCCCGGCATTTTTATTTGTAGTCTATACGCAGTTTGAAATGATTTGCTTCATTGCTATCAATTGATGCGTAGTATGATTTACCGTCATTTCCCCAGTTAACACTAATTAGCTCGCCCTCGAGAGTTTCTGTGCCGTAACGTGCATTGATAAAGTGAGGCTCCAGACCCTGACTTGCTGCTGGTGTTGCGTTCTCTATAATATCGAAGTAGTGGGCATTGTTGAGATGGCCATTGATATCGATGTAAGAGAAAGGAACTTTAAGCTTAGTGACGCTAGTGAAATCGATTGGTTTTGGACCGCCTTTGGCTCTTATCTCATCGGCTAGTTCTACCGGATTAACCTCAATATCATAATCATCTGGATTAATAAGTTCCCTTGTCTCAAAATTGATGAGTCCCCACATGGAAACTGATTCAACTAATATGGTTCCATCAGGCAGCTCAATTCTATAGTGACGAGGGAAGAATCCCATGCGTGTCTTGGATGGCCAAGTCTTAAGAACAACCTGCTCTTCATATCGAGGGAGACGGTTGATCTGTAATTGATTACTCGCCAGTACCCAGACAATGCCGCGATCGCGGATCTTATCTGTACCAAGTCCAACCATGTTACAGTGCTCGCCAGCAGCCTCCTCAAAGAGACTGAACATGCGCGAAGTACGTAGCATTTTGTATTTATTAACGTCAGTTGAAGTGATTTGGAGTTCTACATGAAGAACTCCATCTATGAGCCGTGCTTTCATGTCTTACCTCTATGTTATTAGTTATATTGATAGTATAATACATATTGAAAATATATTACAGGAGTAATTATGCAGGGTGGAGAGCGTTACAATTCAATAAGCGACTACCTGAAGAAGGAATTCGGGGCCAAAACCATCAAGCTATCCATTGATGCAGGTTTTACTTGCCCTAATAGGGATGGAACTTGCGGAGTTGGTGGCTGCAGTTTCTGCTCGGCCGGTGGATCCGGCGAACTGGCGAGTGTGTACGAGCCAGGTAAGATTGCATCAGCAATCGATGAGCAGATCGCTATTAACAGCAAGAAGTGGCCTGATGCCAAGTATCTTGCTTACTTCCAAGCTCATACCAACACCTATGCTCCTGTCGAGGAATTAAGAACTAAGTACGACGAGGCACTTAGTGATGAACGCATCTCTGGAATTGTCATTGCTACAAGACCAGATTGCCTCGGAAATGATGTTCTTGACCTGCTCGAAGAGATTAACAGAGAACATTATTTGTGGGTTGAGCTAGGCCTTCAGACCATTCATTCCTCAACTTCAGAATCTCTTGGCATTGGATATCCTCTTAGCGACTACGATAGAGCTGTAGAGGAGCTTCACAAGCGTGGCATTAAGGTAGTAACACACATTATCCTCGGTCTTCCGGGAGAGACGGAGGAAATGATGTTCGAATCTCTCAGATACGTATGCGACAAGCCTATATGGGGACTCAAACTGCACCTTCTTAACTTGGTCAAGGGTTCAAGACTCTATGCTGAACAGCCTAATTACGTGTCGTTCAATAGCATAGTTGAGTATGTTGATTTGGTAGTAAGGTGTCTGGAGATAATTCCGCCGGAGATTACTATTCATAGATTAACAGGAGATGTACCTAGGAATTTACTGGTCAGTCCAGAATGGAGCTATCATAAACGCACTATACTAAATAGAATAAATTATGAACTAAAGGAACAGAATACATATCAGGGCGCCAAGGCGAGCAAGGGCTGTCCCCAAGTGCGCATTTAGCGTACTATAGGTACGGCCTATCGTACGTAAAATAACAAAAAGCCCTGACCCCCTTAAAGGAGAACTGTGGTATAATAATACAGTTATGGAGAAAGAAGCAGGAGCAACAGGTTTCATAAATAAGGCCAATTATCAGACGGGCTCTAATCGCGAATTTGCTAATCCGGCAATGAGCAAGAAGAAGCCTTCTGTTCTGTTGCATGCTTGCTGTGGTCCTTGCTCAACGGCTTGTGTTGAGAAGCTGGTACAGGATTATGAGGTAACGCTGTATTATTACAATCCTAATATTACGGATAGAGATGAGTATCTGCTAAGGAAAGAGACTTTGTTACAGTTCATTAACACCTATAATGCTGAACATAAGGGTGAATTCACAGTTAATTTCATTGAGGGAGAGTACGATAGGGACCGATGGTTCGACCTAACCGCATCCCTTAAGGATGAGCCGGAAGGTGGCGCGCGCTGCGATGTGTGTTTTGCCATGAGACTTACTGAGACGGCTCGCAGGGCTAAGACGCTAGAATTCGATTATTTCACTACAACGATGTCGGTTAGTCCACACAAGAACTATGATGCAATTAAGACTCTAGGCATAATGCTTGAGAATGAACACGGGGTTACATACCTCGATATAGACTTTAAGAAACAGAACGGCTTTGGCCGCAGCGTAGAGATGAGTAAGGAATATGGTCTCTACAGACAGAACTTCTGCGGTTGTTGCTATGCGAGGGAGGCACAGAAATAGATGAGTAAGTTATATGTTCCTGCTCAATCTGGGAAGAGTATCTGCACCATTGTTCGTGTTTCCTGAGACAGGACTGAACGATAACCTGTCTGGAGTTGAGAGACGTGTTGAGTTCACTATCAAGGATCTGAATGAGCGTAATGTAGAAGTAGTGCAGTCTCTTGCTAAGTGGAAGAGAATGGCTCTCGGCCGTTATCATACTGAGGTTGGTCGTGGCCTATATACAGACATGAACGAGGAATGCAAGGCTAACAACATTTTCTTACTGTAATGAAATATATCAACGTCGTTATCGATAATAAAGCAGATCAGACCGACAGCTACTTCACTTACCAGGCACCAGACGAGGTGCAGGTGGGAGCCAAGCTGACGGTCTCTTTTGGCACGAGAAAGAAAATGCTCGATGCCTACTGTGTTGAGGCTGACGTTGAACCAACATATGATGCTTCCAAAATCAAGTCAATTGAGTCCTATGACCAAGATAGATCGCTGACGCCAGAGATAATCGAGACAGCCAAATGGATGAGAAATAGGTATGGTGTTAAGTATATTGATGCCATCAAGATGTTCACGGTCAATGGTAAACGCGAGCCAAAAGACAAGAAGGTGAAGAGCGAACAGGGAAACAACCCTGGATATGAATTGACGGTAGAGCAGAGCAATGCTGCCGATAAGATTAATAAATCCATTAATTCTGGTAATACGAATTGTTTCTTGATTAAGGGCGTTACCAATAGCGGTAAGACTGAAGTATATATGGAAGCGGTTAAGACTGCACTTAGTCAGGACAAAACAGCAATAGTATTACTTCCTGAGATAGCTCTTGCGGGACAGGTTGAGCAGAGATTTGTCGAGAGGTTTGGCGAGAAGAATGTAGCAACGCTGCATAGCAAATTGACAACTAGCAAGAGACTGGATGAGTGGCTGAGAATCAGAAGAGGCGAGGCGAAGATTGTTGTTGGAGCAAGAACTAGTGTATTTGCTCCTTTTGACAATATTGGCGTTATCGTTATTGACGAAGAGCATGAATCAACCTACAAATCTGATCATAATCCTAAGTTTGAGACCGTTGATGTTGCATACAAGAGAGCAGCTCTTAACGGTGCAACGCTCGTATTGGGCAGTGCAACTCCAAGCGTTGTTTCATATTACCGAGCTAAACAGGGTGTATATGAACTAATAGAAATGAATCACCGAGTTGGTGATAGCATTATGCCTGAACTTGAGATAGTAGACATGAAGGAAGAAGTTCGAAAAGGCAATCTCGGAGTTGTTAGTACCAGACTTGTAGAAGAGGTTAGTAAGACTCTCAAGCGCAAGGAACAGGTAATACTGTTCCTTAACCGCAGAGGCTTCTCAACTCATATAATGTGTCCGGATTGTGGCTATGTTATGACCTGTGAGGATTGTAGCATTACAATGACATATCACAAATCGGCAAATGCGGCTGTATGTCATTACTGCGGCAAGAAGAAACCAATTCCTAAGATTTGCCCAGACTGCGACAGCAAGTTCATCAAGTTCGTAGGAACAGGTACTGAGAAGGTAGAAGAAGCGGTTCAAAATATATGGCCAGAGGCAGTGATAGATAGATTTGATCTGGACACTGCTAACTCTCAGACTGAGATCAAGAATACTATTAAGAACTTCCAGAAGGGTAAGACTGATATACTCGTCGGTACACAGATTCTTGCCAAGGGTCTTGATTTTCGCAATGTAGGCCTTGTTGGAATAATGAATGCTGATCTTGGACTTAATATCCCGGATTACAGATCATCTGAGAGAACTTATCAGCTGATAACTCAGGTGTCTGGTAGAGCTGGTCGTGCAGGTGGCAGTTCCAAAGTAATTATTCAGACTTACGAACCGGATAGCGATGTGATTCAGGAGGCTGCAGCAGGCGATTACGAAGCTTTTTATGATGCTGAGCTATTACACAGAAACATCATGAATTACCCGCCTTTCAGTGATATAATCAGTGTTAGCTTTACAGAGAAGAAGGCTGCTGAAGAGACTGATGATAGCAGTGCAATGAAGTATGCCAATCACTTCCGTGAAGTGCTAACTGGAATGAAGGGAATGCCAGAAGGATCTGTAATTCTCAAACCGGTTGAAGAAGCTAGAAGAATTGATGGCAAGAGACGTGTTAGCTTTCTGATCAAAGCACCACTTGGTACACGTAGTGGATATCTCAAGGCTTACCTTGACTACCGCGACAGAATGAGAAAGACTAACGCAGATTGTTATATAGAGATAGACGTTAATCCTTATTAGTATAAGAGGGTCAGTCCTCTTTATTAAAAGATAGTAGGACCGACCCCAGGGGGAAGAAGATGGCTTTAAGAAGAATTGTTTTAAAAGGTGATGAAATACTTAGCAAGACTTGCAAACCTATCAAGGAAATTACCCCAAGGGTAATTGAGATGATGAACGATATGGTTGAGACTATGGCTGAGAATGATGGAGTCGGTCTTGCTGCTCCACAGATTGGTGTTATGAAGCGTGCCTTCGTTGCTCGTCCATTCCCTGATGATGAAGATGAGGAGAAGGATGTTATCTACTTCATGATTAATCCTGAGATTACTGAAACTAGCGGCACGCAGGAATCCGTTGAGGGATGCCTCAGCTATCCTGATCATACCGGTTATGTAGATAGACCACAGGCAATTAAGATCAAGGCACAGGATCTCGATGGAGTATGGCATGATTATGAGTTTGAAGACTACGCTGCAGTTGTAATGTGTCATGAGTACGATCATTTGGATGGAATTCTCTATACAGATAGAGCTAAGGAAGTCATGACAAATGAAGAATACCTAGATAGATTAGCAGCTGAAAAAGCAGCTGAGGAATCAGAAGAGGAAGATAAGTAATGAAGATTGTTTTCATGGGAACTCCACAATTTGCAGTTCCTTCACTTAAGGCTTTAATAGATGCAGGTCATGAGATTGCTCTTGTAATCACGCAGCCTGATAAGAAGGGTAACAGAGGCAAGGTAGTTCCTAGTGCTGTTAAGGTGTTGGCAGAGTCTTGCAATATTCCTATCGCACAGCCTGATCGCCTGCGCAAGGACGAGGAACTGATTGCAAAACTGGCAGATATCAAGCCGGATATGATTATTGTAGCTGCTTTTGGCCAGATCCTACCTAAGAGCGTTCTTGATATACCTAGATTGGGTTGCATTAACGTTCATGGATCGCTACTTCCTGATCTCCGCGGAGCATCACCAATGCAGACAGCTGTAAGACTGGGATACAAGGAGACTGGGGTTACCATCATGCAGATGGCCGAGGGTCTCGATACTGGTGATATGATTGCCAAGGTTTCCTGCAATATTGAGGGCAAGTATATTGATGAGGTTACTGAAATTCTTGCCGATGCTGGTGCCAAGCTCTTGGTTGAGACCATTAAAACTGTTGAGGATGGAACAGCTGTATTTGAGAAACAGGATGACAGCAAATCGACTTATGCCAAGATGATGGATAAGGCGGATGGACTTACTGATTTTAATGAATCTGCGTGGGAGCTGGAATGCAAGATGAGAGCCTTCTGCGAATGGCCGACTCTGTATAGTTATCTTGATGGTCTGCAGGTTAAGTTCTATAGAGCAGAGGCTCTTATGGACGAGGAGCCAGATGGCGAGCCTGGTACAGTAAGCGAGATTGCTAAGAACTATTACACTATCAACTGCAAGGAGGGCAAGTTCAAAGTTCTTGAACAGCAGCTCCAGGGCAAGAAGAGAATGAGCGCAGGAGATTTCATGCGCGGACACAAGTTATCTGTAAATGATAGATTTTCTAACGACATTTAGTGCGCTTAAGAGCGTTTACATAGACGGATCGTTTTCTAATATTGCAATTAACGAAGCCATAGAGCAGCATCCTGGTTGCCAAGTTGGCTTCGTTCGTACGTTTACTAAGGGCGTTATCAGGGATACATTAAAGCTCGATCATTATGTTGATCAACTGGCTAGCAAAGGCCTTAAGGGTATCAAGAACAGGACACTAATAGTTCTTAGAATGGGCATCTATGCAATAGAGAGCCTTGATTCGGTACCTGACTATGCTGCGATTGACCTGACTGTTGGTTTGGCCAAGAAGGTCTGCAAGGGACAGGACAAATTCGTAAATGGCGTACTGCGTAGCTTTACAAGACAGCGTAGCGAATTGGATGTTGCTAGCACTTTCCCATCTGAGCTTGAGTCATTGATTAGAGAGCAGTATGGAGATGAAGCTGATAGCATCATGAGAGCCCTTGACACTCCGGCACCACTGGTACTGAGACCTAATAGACTTAAAGTCAATCAAACAGAACCAATCATATCTGACGGTGGACAGGTTATCTCTAGCGATGATTTTAGGGAAGGAAAATTCTCTGTTCAGAGTCTATCTTCAATCGAAGCAATAGAACAACTTGCTCCAGCTAAGGGGTCTAGAGTCCTTGATATGTGTGCAGCTCCAGGCGGCAAATCTTGCGCTATGGCAGAGATAATGGAGAATGATGGGGAAATTATCGCCTGTGATATTTATGAGCACAGAACGCAATTAATCGACGCACAGGCTAAGAGGCTAGGAATAGATATTATTAAGACCGAACTGCTCGATGGAACCGTTCACAAGAGTGAATGGGAAAACCAATTTGATTATGTCCTTGCGGACGTTCCATGTTCAGGACTGGGTGTAATTCCTAGCAAGCCAGAGATCAAACTTAAAGCCGATGTTGATTCATATACTGAGATTCAGGATATTCAGTTCAAGATACTGATGAATGCTATTTCTTATGTTAAACCAGGTGGAATGGTAGAGTATTCTACTTGTACGATTAACAAGAATGAGAATCAGGGAGTAATTGATAGAGCTCTTAGAGAGTGCAAGTTAGTTCAAATTCTTGAAAATACGAGCTTTTTGCCATATAATAACAAAATAGGATTTTATTATTGTATTTTAAAAAAGGTAGTTTTATGAAGGTAGGT
>R21__coassemble_1123_pt1 | contig 19080 bp, 19 predicted proteins | sample R21__metabat2_high_PE_011 | metagenome-assembled genome bin R21
GACACCCTGATTAAGAGTCAGGTGCTCTGCCAGCTGAGCTAATCGCCCATATTCAGTTGAAAATGGGTGCGTTTCTCGTGAACCGCTCGTTTATAATAGCATCCGCAATATATGAAGTCAAGCAAATTATCATAAAAAACTTCAAAGAGTATGAAAAATGTGTGAAAAGATTGAAATTCGAGCCTGTTTGTTGTAGTATTCTAATGAATATTTGTAAGATAGGTGAGTTGTTGGCTCACGTAAGAATAAACAAGCTAGTCCCACTCGGGACACGTATAAATACGGAGGTAAAATAGTGTTTTGTAGTCAATGTGGAAATAGGGTTCCGGACGGTTCAAGATTTTGCAGTCTGTGTGGCACCAAGATCACTGTAGAAGTAGAAACTCCTACAGTACAGAGAACACAGGAATCCGCACCTAGATATTCGGCAAGCACTGCATTCGATTGGAGTGGAGTTAAGGGCGAACCTCACAAGAAGTACGCAAGAGACGTTGTCTCCCCATGGAGTTCAACAGGACTCGTAGAAGAGAAAGAGCCTGAAGTAAAGAAGGAAGAAGTTCCACAGCAGCGCAGCCGTACTATGAGCTTTATCGACATCCTTAAGAAGGAGAGAGAAGAGAAAGCTCGGGAAGAGGAAGCAATCGCTGCACGTGCTGCAGAGGAAGCAAAAATGATGCGCGCTAAGGAAGCACCATCTGTTTACATCCCACCAGTATATGACGATGTTAGCAGCCCGGTTATCACGCCATTTGATGCTCCTATGTATTCATCAACAGAATCACAGGCTTATTCAGCACCAAGCCGTGCATCTAGGGAGCCAAGACCTGAGGTAACTATTCCACCTGCAAGACCTTCCGCAGATTATGTAGAGGCTAATAGAGCGAAATTAACTGCAGAACTTTCATCTATCTTGGAGACAGAAGATGTTAGACCTGCAGCTCCAGTATACGAGGCACCTGTATATGAAGAGCCAGAGCCAACACCAGCTCCAGTATACGAAGAGCCAGAGCCAACACCAGCTCCAGTATACGAGGAGCCAGCTCCTGCAGCACCAAAAGATACTGCAGAGTTGTATGTAGAGAAATACACAGATAAATATTCAGACAACCAGGATGTTGAAGATATGTATCTCTCTATGGAACAGCCTAGAATTCCTAGAAGTGCTAGACCAGCTACATCTCCTCTGTATGAGGAGCCAACAGGAGCATACGAGATGCCACAGCCTACATATGAGGCACCTGTATACGCAGAGCCAACACCAGCTCCAGTATATGAGGCACCTGTATATGCAGAACCAGAGCCAACTCCTGTATATGAGGAGCCAGCTCCAGTACAGCCAGAGCCAACTCCAGCTCCAGTATATGAGGCACCTGTGTATGCAGAACCAGAGCCAACTCCTGTATACGACGAGCCAGCTCCAGTCGTTGCTGAGCCAGTTCGCAAAGAGCGTGCTGTTAGCGGTAATACTGCAGAAATCGAAGCACTCAAGGCAAGACTTGCTGAGTTGATGGGTACTAGCCTTTCAGATCAGATAGAGATGCCAGAGCCAGAGGTTAAGGATACATTTGAAGAAATCGTAGAGGAAGTTGCTACTGCACCAATCGAAGAGCTAGCATCTGAGGCAGAGCCAGTAGAAGAGCCTGCAGTAGTTGAACCTGCTACAGAAGAACCTGCAGTAGAAGAACCTGTAGTAGAAGAACCTGTAGTAGAAGAACCTGTACAGGAAGTTGTTGAGGAACCTGTGGTAGCTACAGCAACTCCAGAGCCAACACCAGCTCCTGAAGTTGTAGAGGTGGCTCCAGAACCAGAACCAGAGGCTGAGGCTGAAGAAGAACTGCCACTGATTGATCCAACACCTGAAGTTGAAGAGGAACTGCCACTGATCAACGAAGAAGTTGAAGAAGAGGCTAAGAAGGAAGCTGCAGCTGAGGTAGAGACAGGTACTGATGCAATGTCAGTAAAGGAACTCGAAAGGGATCTCTTCGGAGAAGTATCTGAAGAAGATATTCAGGCAGAAGAAACAAAGAAGATCGACAAGTTCTATACTTTATATAAGAAGAACGAAGAATTCCAGAAGCTGCTCGACGAAGAGTACAACAAGCTCAAGAACGAGAGCGAAGAGGTTCCAACAGTATCTGCAATTCTTGGTGAGGACACTAAGGAAGAGCCTAAGAAGGAAGATAAGAAGGAAACTCCTGCTAAGGAAGTTGCAACTGAGGTAGTTGCTCAGCCTGCAGCAGAGATTGTTGATGAAGATGATGAAGCACCATCCAAGGGCGGTGCAGCACTCACAGTTATCGCAGTAGTCATCGCAATCTTGCTGGTAGTATTACTGGCAGTAATCCTGGTACTGAACTTTGCACCAGATAGCGCAATTGCTCTTCAGATTGATTCAATTATTGAGACAATCACTAGCTACTTCTCTGGAGTAGAGATTCCAGGAAGACTCTTGCTATAGTTTGTTATTAAGTTAGTCAGACTGCAGCGGTAGCCGTAACGCTGTCGCTGCAGTTTTTCGTTAATTAGACAAGGAGGACATCATCGTGTCTGATATGAATGATTTTGAAAAGAATAATTTCGAAGCAAATGAATTTGCTAAGAAGGTAATCTTCCCGAGAAAGAAGAAATCCGGAAACGGCGAGAGAAAGAAGCTGTCTAAGACATCAGCTCTTATTATTATGATAATTGTTGTTGCTGGAGCACTTCTCGTTGGATTGACTGGATTCCTTACTGACTGGTTGTGGTTCAAGGATCTTGGATACACCAGCGTATTCTGGAAGAAGCTGTTAACACAGTGCGAGATTGCTATTCCAGTATTCGCAATCGTAACACTGCTGATGAGATTCTACCTGAAGACCCTGAAGGCAGGCTATTTCAAGAAGATTGCATCCCACGAGATTCCAGATGCTCACAGACTGAACAAGACATCCTGGATTCTTTCCGGTCTGTTCGGACTGGCCGTAGCGCTTTACTCAGGCAGAACAATTTGGCTGGAGTACCTGCAGGCTGTTAACTCTACAGACTTCAACCTCAAGGACCCAGTATTCAATCTGGACATCGGATTCTATATCTTCAAGCTGGACTTCCTGCAGATACTGAACACAGTAGTTCTGGGCATTGTAATCGGAATGGTTGCATTGACACTGGTATACTATTCAATTCTGCTGTCCGTTAGAACTCCAGATATCTATGAGGACATGGAGGAAGACGAAGAAGTAGAAATTCCCAACTTTAGCGAGTTCCCTGGCAGCAAGCAGGGCGGAGAAGAAATTCCATTTGAGAAGTCATTCTTCGGCATACTCTTCGGCAAGGCTAAGAAGAAGAAAACAAGAAGAAAAGAACTCAACACCTCCAATATGGAGCAGCTGCTGCAGATAGCTAGCGGCAAGCTCACAGTACTCGGAGTTGTTTTCTATCTGATGCTCGCAGTTGACTTCCTGCTCAAGCAGTTCGAGCTGCTCCACACTCATACAGGTGCGGTTTACGGAGCTGGATTTACAGATGTTAACGTTACTCTGTGGATATATAGAATTATCATCGTTCTCTCAATTGTAGGTGCAGTAACACTGGCACTTCACATCCAGAAGAACGAACTCAAGAAGCTGGTCAAGATTCCACTGGCAATCGTTATCGTTTACCTTGCTGGCGGACTTCTGGCTACAGCTGTTCAGACTCTGATTGTTTCACCAGATGAAATCAACAAGGAGTCCAAGTATCTCGAGAGAAATATCGAATATACAAGATATGCTTACGGTCTCGACGATGTTAGAACTGCAACATACAAGGCAGACGCAACTCTGGATGCAACGACTATCGAGAACAACTCACAGACTGTCAACAACATCCGTATCAACGACTACGAGCCTGTTAAGGATTTCTACAACCAGACTCAGTCAATTCGTCAATACTACAAGTTCAACGGCGTAGATATCGACAGATACATTTACGACGGAGAAGAGAAGCAGACATATCTTGCAGCCAGAGAAATCGACGAGGAGAAAATCTCCAATACTTGGCTGAACAAGCATCTCAAGTACACTCACGGCTACGGCGTTGCTATATCTCAGGTTAATACTGTTACTGCCAGCGGACAGCCGGACGTTGTCGAAGGTAACATTCCACCTGAAACTAACGTAGCAGAGCTCAAGATCACAAGACCAGAGATCTATTTTGGCGAGCTCACTAATGACTATGTCATCGTAAATACTAAGGAGCAAGAGTTCGACTATCCTGACGGTGATCAGAACAAGTACACTACATACAAGGGAGAATCCGGAGTTAAGCTCAACCTCCTGAACAGATTGCTGTTTGCAATCAGAGAGGGCAGCATCAAGATTCTCGTTTCATCCAACATCACATCCGATTCAAGAATTATCTATGAACGTAACGTTGTTAGAAGAATTGAGAAGATCATGCCATATCTGGCATATGAGGAAGACCCTTATATGACAACAGTTGATGGCAAGCTCTACTGGATTATGGATGCTTACACAACAAGTGAGAACTATCCATATTCAGAGCCATATACAGATGAGGTCAATACATCCAACTACATCCGTAACTCCATCAAGATCGTAGTGGACGCATACAACGGATCAACAGACTTCTACATTGTGGATGAGAGTGACCCTATCGCACAGACTATGAAGAAGATTTATCCAAAGCTCTTCAAGTCTTCAAGCGAGATTCCTGAAGTCATCAAGGCTCACATGAGATATCCTAACGCTCTCTTTAAGGTACAGGCTAACGTATACAGTAAGTACCACATGACAGACGTTAAGGTATTCTACCAGAAGGAGGACCTCTGGGATATCGCTCATCAGATCTACGGAACTAAGCAGATCGAGATGGACCCAAGTTACTACATCTTCAACTTACCTGATACTAAGGAAGGCGCAGAGTTCATCAACATGGTTCCATTCACACCTAAGAGCAAACAGAACATGACAGCCGTAATGATGGCTCGTAACGATGGCGACAACTACGGACAGATCATCGTTTACACAATGCCTAAGAACAAGACTGTTTATGGACCAATGCAGATTGAGGCACAGATTGACCAGAACACTGAGATTTCCAAGGAATTCTCACTGTGGGATTCATCCGGATCAACATATAGACGAGGAGACCTCTTCGTAATTCCTATCGGAACATCCCTGATGTATGTCGAGCCAGTTTATCTGGAGGCATCCAACCAGGCTATCCCAGAGGTGAAGAGAGTAATCGTTGCATATCAGGACAAGATTGCTTACGAGTCAACACTGTCCGACGCACTGATCAGCCTGTTCGGCAGTGGCTACGATGACGGCTCCGGCAACATCACAACAGATGGTGATAACGAAGGCGGCGCAGCAACAGAGACAACTGCATCACTGGCAAGAAAGGCTCAGGATGCTTATAGCAAGGCTGTTCAGGCACAGCAGGAAGGTAACTGGGCTGAGTACGGTAAGTACCTCAAGAAGCTCGAAACTTACCTGAACAGAATGAGTAACTAAGAAAGGCAAGGCGTTACAATGCTCGATATTAAGAGAATTCGTGAAGATTATGAAGGCGTAAAAGCCGGCGTAGAGAGAAGACTCAAGGGAGACTTCGGAATCGAGAAGGTTAGAGAGTACGATACTAAGAGAAGAGAGATTCTGGCAGAGGTTGAGGCTCTGAAGAACAAGCAGAACACAGCTTCTAGAGAAGTTCCAAAGCTCAAGAAAGAGGGTAAGGATACAACTGCCCTGTTCGCGGAGATGAAGGAGCTGTCCAATCGTATTAAGGAACTCGACGCTGAACTGGGCGAGGTTGAGGAGAACCTGAGAAGTGCGCTTCTCGGAGTTCCTAATGTGCCTTTCAAGGACGTTCAGATTGGTGAGGATGATAACGACAACGTAGAGATGCGCAAGTGGGGCGAGCCAACTAAGTTCGATTTCGAGCCACAGGCTCACTGGGACATCGGCGAGAATCTTGATATCCTCGACTTCGAGAGAGCTGGTAAGATTGCAGGAACACGTTTCACAGTATACAAGGGACTCGGAGCTAGACTCGAGAGAGCTGTTATCAACTTCTTCCTCGACGTACATACTATGGAGCAGGGATACACAGAAATCCTACCACCTTTCATGGTTAATAGAGACGCAATGACAGGAACAGGTCAGCTGCCTAAGTTCGAGGAAGACATGTTCCATGTACCAGCTAAGGACTTCTTCCTGATTCCAACAGCAGAAGTACCTGTTACTAATCTCCTGGCACAGGAAATTCTCCCAATGGAGTCACTGCCTGTTTACTACACTGCATATACACCATGCTTCCGTAAAGAAGCAGGTTCTGCAGGAAGAGATACAAGAGGCCTGATTCGACAGCACCAGTTCAACAAGGTTGAGATGGTTAAGTTCACTACACCTGAGACTTCCTATGATGAGCTCGAGAAACTAACAGACAATGCAGAGGAAATGCTGAGAAGACTTGGCATCCCATTCAGAGTTGTAAGACTCTCAACAGGAGACCTTGGATTCAGCTCAGCAATGACTTACGACGTAGAGGTATGGATGCCTAGCTACGGTAAGTATGTTGAGATCTCCAGCTGCTCTAACTTTGAGGACTATCAGGCAAGAAGAGCTAACATCCGTTTCAAGAGAGACAAGGATACCAAGCCTGAATTCGTTCACACACTGAATGGTTCTGGACTGGCAGTTGGTAGAACAGTTGCAGCTATCCTTGAGAACTATCAGCAGGCAGATGGTAGCGTAGTAGTACCAGAGGCTCTGAGACCTTACATGGGAGTTGACGTTATCAAGTAGCTACATCCAGTCGTAAAGGCTCTGACAAGAACTGTCAAGGCTGACAAAAAATTAGCAGGATGTATAACAAAAAGCACATTTTTCAAGCATTTCACGATGCTTGGGGTGTGCTTTTTTAATGATTTGGGTATATAATACTAAGCTATAAGGGTTATTTTGCCCATATTAGATTTTTATGAAAGGAGTTTCTATAGGGATGAGCCAAAGGAAACATTTACCAAGCGCCCATGTACCACATCACAAGAATACCGCAGATATCGAAACAGAAGTGATGCCAGTACCGGACGTGGTTAAGATCTGCATGTCGCAGAACATTGGCGCACCTTGCCAGCCACTTGTTGCTAAGGGTGACTATGTCAAGGTTGGACAGAGAATCGGCGATGTCGATGCATTTGTCAGCGCACCTATCTTCTCGAGTGTTTCCGGAACTGTTGTAGATATTGAACAGAGCCGTGGATCAATGGGTGGATTTGAGACACTCGTTGTAATCGAGACAGATAAGAAACAGGAAGTAAGCGAAGAGGTCAAAGCACCTACTCTCGAAACTTTCGAAGACTTCATCAAGGCTGCTAGAGATAGTGGAGTAGTAGGACTTGGTGGAGCATCATTCCCAACACACGTTAAGTTAAATCCTAAGAACCCTGAGGAATGTGAGTACCTCGTTGTTAACGCAGCAGAGTGCGAACCATTCATCACAACAGACAACAGAGAGATGATCGAAAATGGTCAGGACGTTCTCGACGGAATGAAAGTGATTATGAAGTTCCTCGATCTGAAGAAGGGTATCATCGGTGTTGAGTCCAACAAGCCTGCTGCAATCGAGAATCTGAACAGACTGATTGCACAGAACGAGATTACGGATATCGAGGTATGCGTATTACCATCCAACTATCCTAAGGGCGCAGAGCGTGTACTCGTATGGGAAACTACAGGAAAGGTTATGAATGCAGGCGTACTGCCAGCACAGCTCGGAGTTATCCTGGATAACGTTTCAACAATTGGTGTTTTCGCAGAGTATCTGAAGACAGGAATGCCAATCGTAAGAAGAAGAGTTACTGTTGACGGCGATGCAGTAGCTAATCCTAAGAACGTATTCGTTCCAATCGGAACTCAGATTGCAGACCTGGTTGAGTTCTGCGGCGGCTACAAGAAGGAGCCTAAGAAGATCATCATGGGTGGACCTATGATGGGTAGAGCAACTAAGTCTGACGAATCTGCAACAATGAAGAACACTTCTGCTGTACTTTGCTTCAGCGAGGACATGGCAGAGGTTAAGGAAGAGACTGCTTGTCTGAACTGCCAGAGATGTCACTCCGTATGCGCATTCGGACTGATGCCTAGCCTGTACGCAGACTTCTATGAGAAGAAGGATCTGGACAGCCTGAACAAGTTCAATGTAATGCAGTGCATGGAGTGCGGTAGCTGCTCATTCATTTGCCCAGCTAGACGTCCTCTGACTCTGATGAACAAGCTCTCTAAGATTATGATAAAGGAGGCAACAAAGAAGTAATATGGATAAGAAGTTTCATACTAATCTGATTGTATCCTCCTCACCACATATCGTAACGGATGCTGATACAACTAGACTGATGGGCACAGTAATTCTTGCTCTTTGCCCAGCACTGCTTGCCAGCTGCTACATCTTCGGTATGAGAGTACTTCTCATGGCAATCGTATGCATGCTCGGTAGTGTTGCATTTGAGGCTTTCTACAATGCAATCACTCACAAAAAGCAGACAATCGGCGACCTCTCAGCTGCACTGACTGGTCTGCTGCTCGCACTCAACTTACCATGTAACTTCCCAATTTGGCAGGCACTCGTAGGATGCGCATTCTCCATCCTCGTAGTTAAGAGCCTCTATGGTGGACTTGGTAAGAACTTTGCAAACCCAGCTATCGCAGGACGTATCTTCCTGTTCATCTCATTCGCTAGCAACATGTCTACTTGGCCAACAACTAGACTGGACGCTACAGATGCTGTAACAGGACCTACACCACTCGCTCTCTTCAATGAGGCTGGAACTATGGACACTCCTCTCAAGGATATGTTCCTCGGTTTCACAGGTGGTGCTTGCGGAGAAGTTTGCGCACTCGCACTTCTGATTGGTGGCGTATTCCTGATCGTAAGAAAGGTAATCAGCCCAATCATCCCATGTGCATTTATCGGTACTGTATTCGTAATCGGATGCATTTCTTCCGGAAGCCTTCACGGTGGATTCTTCCACATCCTGGCAGGCGGTGTAATGCTCGGAGCATTCTTCATGGCTACTGATTACGTTACAACACCAAAGCTGCCACTTGGACAGTTATTATTCGGTATTGGTTGCGGATTAATCACAATGGCAATCAGACTTCTCGGATCATATCCAGAAGGTGTTTCATTCTCAATCCTGGTAATGAACCTTGTATCACCTCTGCTCAACAGACTGTCATACAAGTACTATATTAGTGATTGTGCTAAGAGATTTGGAGGAGGTAAATAAAATGAAGGATAACAAAACATTCTCAGAGTTTATCTCTCCTATTCTGGTTCTCGTAGCAATCTGCTTCGTAACTACTTTCCTGCTGGCATTCATTTACGGCGTTACTGATCCTATTATCAAGGAGAACAATGCTAAGGCAGCAGCAGAGACTAGAGCAGTACTGCTCGAGGCATCCAAGGGCGAGTTCAACGACCCAGAGACTGACCTCTTCTCAGATGAGGCTAACAAAGTAGAAGTAACTGAGTGTTATGTAGCTTCCAACGGTTCAGGTATGGTTGTTACTGCTAAGGTTCCTAACTCATACGGTGGAGCTCTTACAGCAATGATCGGTATCGACAAGGAAGGCGCTATCACAGCAGTTCAGGTAACTGAAGCAAGCGACACTCCTGGTGTTGGATCCAAGGCTCAGCTGCCAAATCACCTTGACCAGTACAAGGGACTCACAGAGATCACTGACGTACAGGTTAAGAAGGACGCTAACGTAAATGCAGTAACTGGTGCATCTGTTTCATCCGGAGCAGTTCACAGAACAGTATATGCTGCAATGGAACAGTTTAAGATGATGGGAGGTATTAAATAATGGAAAAGACTAATAAACTCTCCGTCTTAGTAAATGGAATTATTAAGGAGAACCCAGTATTGGTACTCCTGATCGGAACATGCCCTACACTGGCTACTTCCTCATCACTGTCCAACGGACTCGGAATGGGTGTTGCAGCAACAGCAGTACTGATTTGTTCCAACATCGTAATCTCAGCATTACGTAAGATCATTCCTGACAAAGTAAGAATCCCTTGCTATATCGTACTGATCGCAGGATTCGTAACAATCGTACAGTTCGTAGTTAAGGCTTATGCTCCAGCACTGGACAAGTCACTGGGAGTATTCCTGCCACTGATCGTAGTAAACTGCATCATCCTCGGCAGAGCAGAGGCTTTCGCTAACAAGAACTCAGTAATTGATTCCGCTCTTGATGGTATTGGAATGGGTATCGGATTTACTCTTGCACTCGCTTGCATGGGTACAATCAGAGAGCTCCTGGGAACAGGATGCCTCCTCGGACACACAATTATTCCTAACTTCTCAATCGGATTCTTCAACCTTGCACCTGGCGGATTCTTCGTATATGGTTGCCTCATCGCTGTCCTGATGGCTGCAACTAAGGGTAAGGCATTAAAGAAAACAGACTTCAGCTGCGGAGTATGCCCAATGTATAACTCCTGCAATCTCGCTGAAGCTAAGGAGGAAGCAGCAGGCGCTGCAGTCGCACAGAAAGGAGCTGAAGCATAATGGCAAACTTAATTATTATCTTTCTGTCGATAGTATTTGTTAACAACTTCCTGCTGTCACAGTTCCTTGGAATTTGCTCATTCCTTGGTGTATCCAACAAGATGAGCTCTGCTGTAGGTATGTCTGGCGCTGTAGTATTCGTAATGGTACTTGCAGAGGCAGTTACATGGCCTGTACAGCAGCTTCTCGATAAGTTCGGAATCGGATATCTGCAGACTGTAGTATTCATTCTGGTTATCGCTGCACTGGTTCAGTTCGTAGAGATGTTCATGAAGAAGTTCTTACCATCCCTCCAGAAGGCTCTTGGTATTTACCTTCCACTGATTACTACTAACTGCGCTATTCTCGGTGCTACAATTAACGCTATTACATTTGAGTATTCCTTCGCACAGTCCATGGTATATTCATTCGGAGCTGGCTGCGGTTACGCTGTAGCTATGATTCTCTTCGCAGGAATCCGTGAGGAGAAGCTGAATGATCTTGGAGATCATGTACCAGCTGCATTCAGAGGTGTTCCAATCATCCTGGTATCAGCTTGTATCATGTCACTCTCATTCATGGGCTTCACAGGAATGTTCCAGTAAGGAGGTGCTCTGATGACTATTATGACACCTGTATTGATCGTTGCTGTCATTGGTCTGGTTTGCGCTGGACTGCTGGTAGTAGCATCCAAAGTATTCGCTGTAGAAGTTGACGAGAGAGTTACTAAGGTAAGAGAGTGTCTCCCTGGCGCTAACTGCGGTGGATGCGGATTCGCTGGCTGCGATGACTACGCAGCTAACCTCGTTGCTGACGAGACTATGCCTTGCAACAAGTGCGCACCTGGTGGTGCAGCTGCTGCTGAAGCAATCGCTGCAGTACTCGGTAGAGACGCTGGCTCAAGTGAGCCACAGGTTGCACAGGTTATGTGTAATGGTACTTGCGACAAGTCCAGAACTGTCCTCGAGTGGCAGGGACTCCAGTCATGCAAGGGCGCTAAGGGTTGGTTCTCATCACCTAACGCTTGCATGTTCGGATGTATCGGACTTGGCGACTGCGTTAACGCATGTGAGTTCAATGCTATCGGCGTTGTTAACGGCGTAGCAAGAGTTAACAGAGATGAGTGCGTAGCTTGCGGTAGTTGCGCAGCTGTATGCCCACAGAGCATCATCAAACTCGTTCCTAAGAAGATGAATGTTCATGTTCTGTGCTCATCCACAGACAAGGGAGCTGTTGCTCGTAAGAACTGCGATAACGCTTGTATCGGTTGTATGAAGTGTACTAAGGCTTGTAACTTCGACGCTATCCACGTTGAGGACAACAAGGCTAGCATCGACTACAGCAAGTGCAAGGGCTGCGGAATGTGCGTAACTCAGTGCCCAACAGGCGCTCTGAACACATTCAAGCCAATGGACGCTGCTTCATTTGCTAAGCTCAAGGAGAACACTGACAAGGCAATCGCTAAGAAGGCAGAAGCTGCAAAGGCAGCTAAGGCTGAGTAGCAATAACAAACAACATAAAAGAAGGTGCGGTTGGACTTACTAGAAGTCCAATCTGCACCTTCTTTTCATTTCTAAAATTCAATAATAATTGCATAATCGCAATCATGCACAGAAAAAGTCTATACTCTTTGATAAATTGCAAGGAGTTTAGTTAATAGAGTATAGACATTTTCAGCCGTAAAGGTATCGATTGGCATTATACAATACTGTTTAACGGTTGTTTTGCTTAAAATTATATAAATAATAAGCGTCGTCCTTAAAATAATCTATACTGTTAGTGTTGTAAACCTTGAAAATAAGCTAATAGTATAGAGAAATTATGTGAGACTCAAGTTTCTGTCAAGTGCCAATATTACGTATTAACAATCGACTTTTACGCACAGATTTCAATATAATTCCGCTAAACGTTGAAAAATAAGGGCCACTAATTTCGGAGCAAAATTAGGACTTAAAACAGGGTGTAGAATTATTTTGAATAAAACATGGGCAATATTAGTATTTATATAGATATTGTCGAAATCGTAATTTGGTAAGTCGGGAGGTTGCGACAATGCGAGCAGAGTGCGTTAGAGTAATAGAGTTGGAGTTATATAATCAACAAGAACTGAAGAAATAATTTAGTAGACGGCTCAAGGCGATTAGTGAAATGAAACTTGAAACATTAATTGCAATGAATCAAAATAATACGATTAGATATTTTATCAGTAAGAAAGAAGATGGTGTGAGGAAAAGGGTGTATCTGAATAAGTCGCAGGAAAAGCTCAAACGGGAGATTCAGGAGCGGTATTATTTGGAGAGGGCGATTCCGAGGTGCGAGAAGAATATTGAGATGCTGGAGATGCTGCGAGATAGTTATTATTCGCTGGATCCGGTTGAAGTGGTTAAAAATGCGCCGCTAGCGTATAGAGAGCAGGAAAATGCGATGAGACTGGTATATGGATGTGATAACGAGTCGGCATGGAAGAGGAAGAAGCTGGCTTGGAAATCAAAATTCAAAGTTCCGTACCCTGAGAGACTAAAGCATGTAGCAGGCGATGGAACACCGACAAGATCTATATCAGAGGCAGTAATAATCGATTTACTAAATATGAAAGGCATACCATATGCATATGATTTTCCAATGTATATAGGAAATCAACTTAAGTGGCCGGATTTCATTATTTGGGACAGGAATCGTTACTGTTGCAGATTTGCGCCATCCGTCATCTTGACGTCTCCGTTCTTAAGAACGAATACTGCTTCGATGCCATCTTGGCTCTCGATGAATTTGCGAGCACCTTCATAGCCCTTGATGAGGCAGATTGTACTCATTGCATCGCAGTCCATAGACTTGCCCTTGTCTGCAATCAGGGTGACAGCGTTGAGATCGCTGTCTACCGAATAACCTGTCTTGGTATCTAAGATGTGATGGTATATCTTGCCATCAACCTCGAACATTCTCTCGTAAACGCCAGATGTAACAAGCGTTTTATCAGCAACTTCGATGCTACCGACTATCTCGGTTCTGTCACTGAATGGAGCCTCAACTCCAATGTTAAATCCATCGGCGCCTGGTTTGCTGCCTATGCAGATAATGTTACCGCCCAGATTAACAATGCCTGATGTTACACCATTCTCCTCGAGCACTTCGGCCATTCTGTCACCAATATATCCCTTGGCAATACCGCCGAGGTCAATCTTGGCTGCCGGATCTGTTAGGCGAACTCTATTGCCGTCGATTTCTATCATACTATATCCAACGTGCTTTACCGCATCCTCGAGGTCTGCTGCGTCAGGGAGCACCGGCTCGACTGCATGGAAATCCCATAAGTCAGTCAGTCTACCAACAGTGATATCGAATACTCCATTAGACAGTTCGCTGTACTTCAGGCCATCATTCAGAAGATCTCGAGTGTAATCGGATACTTCTACCCATTGACCGCCTGCCGCATTCAGCTGCGCAATATCGCTGACCTCCACGGTCTTGGAGAGCGTTTTGTCCAGCAGAGCGCAGAGCTCATACGCTTTGTCAATCGCTGCATTGGCAACCTCCTCATCGAGACCATCTCCTGTCTCGAAAACAGTTAGATTGCAGGTCGTGTCGAGATAATAATTATCCTTGGAGACAGTCTTGGCTTCGCCACTGCAGCCTGTCTGTGTTATAATCAATGCAGCTAATATAATTGTAAGGATTGAGAATCGTGTGAATTTTCGCATGTTCGTCCTTTCGCGGTTCCGGGACTCGTCCGGAATGAATTCTGCGCCACGGAGCGCACTTTATGAAACAATACATTAAGAAGGCAGACATCATATTGTTAATAGTTCTCGTCTTGGTTGGGCTCGCTAGCACGGTCTATGTTGCTATGTCTAGATCCGGCGGCGACACCGTCATCATCGAGCAGAACGGCGACTTGTACGGCAAGTATTCGCTGTACGAGGACAAGGTCATCACCATTGATGGCAAACACAGTAAGAACATCGTTACCATCGAAGACGGCCAAGTCATAATGTCTGAATCGACTTGCAAGAATCAAGTCTGCGTTCGTCACGGCGCCATCTCAGCTACCGGCGAAAGCATCATCTGTCTTCCTAATAGAGTTGTAGTTAAGATCGAAGGCAAGGGAGGTGGATACGATGCAGTCTCCAGTTAATTCACCTTGCAAGAAATCGTCGGCCAGCACGGTCGCGCACATTGCGTTGATGGCATCTCTCGCCCTCATCTTCTCATATGTCGAAGCAATTATACCATATAATCCTGGCATCCCGGGAATTAAACTAGGAATTGCTAACATTGTAACTGTAATAGCTCTGTATAAATTCGGATGGAAGGATGCTGCGGCAGTCAGCGTAATTCGAATAGTAATTGCAGGACTGCTGTTCAACGGAATGTTCGGCATGCTGTATGCACTCGCTGGTGCCTTCGTTAGTTTTGTCGGCATGGCAATTCTCAAGAAGACCAATATCTTCTCAACTGTTGGAGTAAGTATGGCAGGTGGAGTGCTGCACAACTTGGGCCAGCTATTCGTAGCGGCCGCCCTGATAGAAGATCTCAGAATATTCTTCTACTTCCCTGTGCTGCTGTTCAGCGGAATAATCAGTGGCATAGCAATTGGTATCGCCGCAACACTGGTACTAAGAGTGCTGAAATAAAGAATAGAAAAGAGGACGCGTGAGCGTCCTCTTGTTGTTGTACTTTATAGTTTATAAATTAATGTGAATTCTTCTTGAGAGAATCTCAGCGATGACTGCGCCGATTACAACTTGGATGCAGTTGAATGGGACGCAGGCGAGGGCTTCGACCCAGATGCCGAAGAGCATCAGTTCGGAGCAGAAATACGCGGCTACTGTGGCGATGCCCGAGACAACGAGGCCAATGAACTCGATGCGCTGAACGCCGAGAATTGTGTGCTCAGGATTGCGCTTTCTTGCAATGTCCAGGAAGAGTCCGAAGACAAGAACCAAGATTAACTTGCAGAAGAAGGTCCAAGGTGCCCAGTAGGCAAAGCCGCCCATGAGGTCGGCGAGCGTTGCACCAACGCTGCCTGCAAAGCAAGCGTAGGAGCGTGGCAGTAAGAGTACCGCGAGCAGGATGACTGCATCTCCGAGGTGGATATAGCAGTCAGGGCCGACCGGAATCTTGAGCAGTAAAGTGCACACAAGAACCAGCGCCGTCAAGAGCGCCGTGGTTACAAGCAATTTAGTTTTTCTGTCCTTGTTGCTCATTAAATTCTCCGTTAGTGTTTCCCAATATGGGCGTTGGTTATATAATACCATTAAGGTGTTTATATATCAATATCGTCTGGTAGATTGTGACAGTGAGCTTTGTAGTAATCTATATATTCACTGAGATCAGATATATCTGATGAATGCTCGGCGAAAACCTCGCCCAGGGCAGTCGCTAGTTCTCCGGCCAGCTGAACTGGATCAAGAGAACTATCGTCGCAAAGGTAACCAACGATATCCTTGAGCTCGTCTGGAGTATCGCAAGGTGTTACGTTCACACCAACACCAATCACGATGTAGTAACCATCTGCATCGTCGACACGTTCGCATAGAATTCCTGCGATTTTGCGCGAACCGAGGTAGATGTCATTGACCCACTTGATGCTCAGCTCGTCATCGCAGTATGATTGCAATACTTGGTGAACGATTGCGGCAGTAGCAAGAGTAGTGAACTGCACATCGTCGTCTGCATAGTTGGCACGATAAGCATAGCTCATGTACGCACCGCCGGCAGGCGAATAGAATGACCGACCATAGCGACCGCGGCCAGCTGTTTGCTCAGCAGCAACAACAGCAACCGGCAATTTGTCCGCATGAGATTGGCACCAATTATTAGTTGAATCTATTGTATCTAAATAAACAATATTAAGCATAACTCAATATTACACAAGGAAGTAAATATGTACAAGTTTTTAGTATCGAATGATGATGGAATTAATTCAGAAGGCCTGCGTGCTCTAGTTAAGGAGCTGGACAAGTTCGGAACTGTCTATGCGGTAGCTCCTGCAGAAGAACAGAGTGGCAAGAGCATGGCTCTGACATACGCTGTGCCAATTACTGTCGAGGAGACTGAACTCGAAGGAGCAGAGCGCGCATTCGTAGTGGGTGGCACGCCAGTTGACTGCGTCAAATGGGCACTCGATTATTATAGAGGCAAGATGGAATTCAACTTCGTAATCAGCGGTATCAATTTGGGCGTTAACTCTGGCCCAATCCATTTTTATTCAGGAACAGTAGCGGCAGCAAGAGAAGGATCAATTCAGGGAGTACATTCAATCGCATTATCCTTGGACGGATACCATTCCAAGCAGTTCGAATATATCTGCTCCATGATACCAGACCTACTCGAGATGAGCATGAAGATAGATAGCCATACATTGCTCAACGTCAACGCACCTGATCTTCACTACAGCGAAGTCAAGGGAGTACGCATCTGCAAGGGAGCACGCCCAGACTACGGTGAGTGTTATCACTTTGCGCCTAACGAGGACGGTACTTATCAGATAGCTGTAACCTACAACCCAATTGATGAGACACTCGATGATGACGTGACAGCTTTGATCATGGGATACGCAACAATCACACCAATCTCAGCTAACATCTGTGATATGGAAGTCCTCGAGTTTCTTAACAACGAATATGATTATTAACAGATTGTAAAGTTTTTGCGCAATCTGTTCACAATAACAGCGAAAATATTAAGCAAAGCTATACTTATTCATTAGTTATACCAATCTATCTCCTTACATATTATATGAGTACGAGATCTTACTCTTATAAATGTAGGGAGATTTTTATTATGAGAACATCAATTGCGGTGCTTGATTCTAACGTTTTTCAGAGGAATGAAACAATTGGCATGCTTGATGAATATAGCAGACATAGAGGCGGAGATATCGTCTGCCAGGGATTTGATACAGGACCAGACCTCCTCGGGGCAATCAAGTACAGAGGTCAATTCGATATCTATATTCTCGAGACGCTGCTACCACACATCAATGGATTCTACATAGCCAGAGAGCTACGCAGCATGCACAATAGGTGCAAGATTATTTACTATACTCAGAATGTTCAGGCGGCCCTGACAGCGTTCGAAGTGGGCGCCGACAATTACGTTCTCAAACCAGCTAGCCCTGACAGGTTCAACATTGTCCTAGATGATGTTATTTCAGAATTAAGCAAAGAGAGCCGAAAGGTTCTCTTCAATGTTCGAGTTAAGGAAGGCTATACCAGACTCTCTGCAGATGACGTGGCTTACGTAGACATAGTACGTCGAGCATTGTGCTATCACATGACTGATGGCACTGTTATATCAACAGCGACATTGCGCGAACCGTTCAAGACTGCGGCACGGCCCTTGATAGACAATAATGATTTTGCCCTAGGCGGTCCGAGCCTCCTAGTCAACCTAACCAAAGTGCGCTCATTCACCGACCACACCATCGTCTTCGACCATGGTGAGACCCTCATACCATCCCACAATGCCTACAAGGAAATCCTCAGGCGATGGCTCGCCCAATCGTAGAGAGCGAATCCAATGACGCGACACTCAAAACCAAAAGGAAGGGAGAAAATATGTCGATTTGACATAATGTCGACAACGACATATAATGAATATGCAAATTGTTTTCTATAAGGATAAAAAAGGAAAAGAGCCTGCAAAAGATTTTCTTGAAAAGTTGTCTGTAGAAGATAGAGCTAGGATGATGAGATCAATTGAATTGCTGTTCAAGAAAGGCAATCAATTGCGTAGACCTTATTCTGCAGTTCTAAGAGATAAGATATTAGAACTGAGAACGTCGGGCAGAGATAACCAAGTTAGAATTTTATATTTCTTTTTCGAAGGAGATGTGGCGGTGCTATCTCACGGCTTTGTAAAGAAAACTAGCAAGGTTCCAAGTGCGCAAATTGAAATAGCTATTGCTAATCGAGAAGACTTCGAGAGGAGATATAGGGATGCTTACAACATTTGAGGATTTCTTAAAGGAACAATTAAAGAATCCTGAATTTGCTAAAGAATATAATGCCATCAAACCGGAGGTTGACTTTTCAATAATGCTATACGAGGCAAGAAAACAGCGTGGCCTCACGCAGGCTGAATTAGCAGATATTAGCGGAGTCAATCAAGCTAATATTAGTCGTATTGAGAGAGGAGATAGATTGCCTAACATCTACACTCTCCAGAAAATTGCAAATTCGCTTGGATTGCAGTTGGCACTGATACCACTAGACTAATAAATACTAAATAAAATGAAGTAATCTGCATTTGCGCAGGTTGTCAACACTTTGGAAATAGTGTACAATTAAGTGTCATGTGCGCTGCTGTAGCTCAGCAGGCAGAGCACCACCATGGTAAGGTGGGGGTCGGCGGTTCGAGCCCGCCCAGCAGCTCCAGCGGAAACGCAAGGGCTTGAGGACGCTTAAGTCCAAACTTCTAATTAATAACGTTATTTATAGGAGGATTGATTAAAATGGCAAAACAACATTACGAAAGAACTAAGCCACATATTAACATCGGAACAATTGGTCACGTAGACCACGGTAAGACAACTCTTACAG
>R21__coassemble_1149_pt1 | contig 18823 bp, 16 predicted proteins | sample R21__metabat2_high_PE_011 | metagenome-assembled genome bin R21
GTACGGTTATGGGCTTATTTAGTAAAAAGTATTATGAGAGCGAGAATCTGGGTACTCGTTACAGCACTTTAGGTGATGCGAACGCGTATTGGCATACTAGAATGTTTAATCCATCACGGGTACATCCTTTCACGATGTATTTTATGCCAAGTATTGAAGATGGCTGGGAAGCACTTGCAAAGCTACCATATCTTCACACAGCAAGTGATTCGAACCAATTAATCGCTGACAGAATGGTTTCGTACGGATGCTACGCATATGAATGTGATGGAAAAAAATACATCGAAGCTTTTGTTAGTGGTGATGATCTTACTGATGATGAAATTGCTTTTGCAGAGCAAGCTTTTATTGAGTTCGGTGGAAATAAGAAGAACACTGACACCAGTCGTTCTCATCCACTTATTCATAGAAAACCCGGAAAGGCTTCTCAGGTTAAGTTTAAATGTAATGAAAACGGAAATGGTAGTGTTTATGAGGTGTACAGCGCACCGAGTCGTGCTGCTGCAGAGGATTTTCTGAAATCGCATCCTGTAAATAAGAGACTATATTATATAGTAGTTGAAACTCCTGAAGGAAATTTCGGAAGAGATATAGATGGTTGCTTCAGAGAGGACTAAAAAAGGAGCCAATCTGATGTCGTCAGTTATTATTTGAAGTGATAGCACTCGACCTTTATCGCTTTGCTGCGTTAAAGAACGAGTGCTTTTTATTATTTTAAATTAGACTGACTTCTTGATTAGAACTTGATTCTCTGTGCATTTCGGTCGATTAGGTCTGATCCTTTGAGCATTATATTAATAATTCATCCAGCTGTGAAGAATCGTAACGTTCGGAGATGTAGCAGCACATCTTTTTTACAAACAATTTGGTTAAAAGGCTAAAACATATTGGTTTTTCCACCAAAGGGGCTGTCATTAAGACAGCCTCTTTGCATGTACGCAGATGGTCAGACCTAAACAACCGGAATGAGCAGAAGGTCAGCACCTTGCATTTTTGTGTATACATAAATGAAAACAAATTAGCGATTTACAAATACCCCACGGGGGTATATACTTTGGGTATAAAAGAATACTTGTAATTATTGGAGAATTGCAATGGATAAGAAAGCAAATTGCTCGTGTGAGCATCACAAGGATAGATCTGAAGAAGAAGTAAAGAAATTGATGAACCGCCTCAATAGAATTGAGGGTCAGGTTCGCGGAGTTAAGGGCATGGTAGATAATGGAGCCGATTGTCCAGATATATTGATTCAGGTATCTGCAATCAATGCGGCACTCAATGCATTTAATAAAGAATTATTATCTACTCATATTAAGACTTGCGTTGCCGAGGATGTAAGAAATGGTAACGGTGAGAAGATTGATGAATTGGTTGTAACTCTGCAGAAGTTGATGAAGTAATGAAACAGTATGTTGTTAGTGGCATGTCGTGTGCGGCTTGCCAGGCTAGAGTTGAGAAAGCGGTATCGAATGTTGCAGGTGTATCTTCCTGCATCGTTAGTCTGCTTACGAACAGCATGGTGGTTGATGGTAGCGCGAGCGATGCGGATATTATCAGGGCTGTTGCTGATGCTGGCTATGGGGCAGCTCTTAAGACAGATGCTAACAACTATGAGAAAGAGGCAGAGCTTCTTGAGGATAAAGAAACACCTAAACTTGTTAAGAGACTAATTGCGTCTGTAGTGCTGTTGGTGGTTCTGATGCTGGTACATAACGGCTGGGCACAGATGGTTCTGACAGTTGCTATTATGATTATCAACAGACAGTTCTTTATCTCGGGTTTTCGTAGCACATTGCACGGTGGACCTAACATGGATACTTTGGTCGCAATGGGATCGGGAGTATCGTTCCTCTGGAGTATATATGTGCTGATTAGTGGACGCGGTGAACTGTATTTCCATTCTGCAGCGATGATACTGACACTGATCACTGTTGGCAAGATGCTTGAGGCGAGAAGCAAGGGCAAAACCACCGATGCTGTTAAGTCTCTAATGCGAATGGCTCCTAAGATGGCGATAGTGGTTCGTGATGGAGTTAGGGAAAATGTACTGATTGAAGATGTAAGAAGCGGTGACATCTTCGTTGTAGAGCCGGGCGCTGCAATTCCTGTAGATGGAATTGTTAGAGAAGGAAGTGCTAGAGTTGATGAGTCTTCTCTTACCGGTGAGAGCGTAGCGGTTGAGAAGACTGTGGGTAGCCAGGTGTCGGCTGCAACAATCAATTTGTCTGGAGAGATAAGTTGCGAGGCGACAAGAGTCGGCGAAGATACGACCTTCGCTCAGATAATCAAGCTAGTAAGTGAAGCAGCAGCTACCAAGGCTCCGATTGCCAAGGTTGCGGACAAGGTCGCAGGAGTCTTCGTGCCGGTCGTAATTGGTATTGCATTAATAACTTTCATTGCATGGATGTTAGGCGGATCAGAGACGGAATTTGCGCTGACTAGGGCTATTGCTGTACTGGTTATCAGCTGTCCTTGTTCACTAGGACTTGCAACACCTGTTGCGATAATGGTTGGCAATGGAGTAGGCGCTAAACATGGAATTTTATTCAAGAATGCTGAGTCAATTGAACTGACGGGCAAGGTTAATGTAGTTGCCCTTGATAAGACTGGAACAATTACTGAAGGAAAGGTAGGCTCAGATACAGTTAAGGCAAGCAGCAAGGCCGCAATCACTAATCTTAAAGCAATGGGACTTAAGGTTGTGATGATATCCGGGGACAAGCCTGATAGAGCTAGAGAAATTGCTGATCAGGTAGGAATAGATGAAGTTGTAGCTGGAGTTCTTCCTGATGGCAAGGATGCCGTCGTTAAAGAATTGCAGAGCGAAGGCCTCGTGGCAATGGTAGGTGATGGCATCAATGATGCGCCGGCACTTACTGTAGCTGATGTAGGAATAGCAATTGGTGCCGGAACTGATGTAGCTATTGATGCTGCTGATGTAGTACTGATGAACAGCAATCTTAGTGATGTAGTTAAGGCTATCAAGCTGTCCAGAGCTACGCTTAGAATTATTCATCAAAATCTGTTCTGGGCATTCATATATAACGTAATTGGAATTCCGCTTGCGGCAGGTTGCTTTATTGGAACGCTTGGATGGGAATTAAGTCCAATGTTCGGAGCGGCTGCAATGAGTCTGTCTAGTTTCTGCGTGGTATCCAATGCGTTGAGGCTGAATCTGTTCAAGCTTAATAATAGTGTGACTGACTACGAATCAGTAGAGCTTAGCAAGTTAATAACGTCCAATAAGGAGGAAAAGATAATGACTAAAACAATGGTGATTGAGGGAATGATGTGTCCACATTGCGAGGCTAGAGTTAAGAAAACACTCGAAGCTATCGAGGGAGTATCATCTGCCGCTGTTAGTCATACTGCGGGAACTGCTATTGTTGATTTGGCTAATGAAGTTGGTAATGATGTCCTGAAGAAGGCTGTTGAAGATCAGGACTACAAAGTAATAGAAATCAAATAAGGAGTACGAAATGAAAAAGAAATTCATGATGGAAGATCTGGATTGCGCACATTGCGCACAGAAGATGGAAGATGCAATTAAGAAGATTGATGGCGTTAACGATGCCAGCGTTAGTTTCTTTGCACAGAAATTAATGATTGATGCTGATGATGACAAATTCGATGCTGCACTTGAGGAAGCTATTAAGTGCATTCACAAGGTTAATGCAGATACAAAGGTAATCATTTAATGGGAAGTCTTAGCAGTAAACAGAAGAAAACGTTAATAAGGATAATAGCATCTGCGATATTGTTCGCAGGAGTTGTTATACTCGAGCATTTGGAGAGATTTAATGTATTCCTGTATGCGGCTGCACTTGATGGAATCGATCATCACTGGATAATGTTTGCGCTATATCTCATTCCTTATCTGCTGATAGGACATGATGTAATCCGTAAATGTATTCTGGGTATTTCGCATGGCCAGATGTTTGACGAGTCGTTTCTAATGACTCTTGCGACTATTGGCGCTTTTGGCTGCCGGGAATTTGAGGAAGCCGTTGCGGTAATGCTGTTCTACCAGGTAGGCGAGTTCTTCCAGAACTATGCCGTTGGCAAGTCCAGAAATGCCATAAAGGACCTTATGAGCATTGCTCCTGAATATGCGAATAGAGAATTAGCTGATGGCAGCGTTGAAGTGATTGATCCAGACGATGTTGAGATTGGAGATATACTTGTAGTCAAGGCGGGTGAGAAGATTCCGGTTGATGCTGTTGTGTTTGAGGGTGAGGGACTTATCAATACATCCGCTCTCACTGGAGAATCGATGCCACAGTATGTTAAGACTGGTGACAGCATCATATCTGGATGCGTTAACGGGGACAAGCTCATTAAGATTAAGGCTGTTAAGTTGTACGACGATTCAACGGTTGCTCAGATTCTCGAGATGGTTGAGAACGCTGCAGACAAGAAGAGTAAGACTGAGGCTTTTATCACAAGATTTGCCAAGTATTACACACCTATTGTTGTAATATCTGGTGCTGTATTGGCGTTCGTACCACCTGTTTTCGTAGGCAACCTTGGCATGTGGATATTAAGGGCTTGCACCTTCCTAGTTATCTCATGCCCATGTGCACTGGTAATCTCAGTACCATTAGCATTCTTCGGAGGAATTGGCGCTGCTTCTAAGTGCGGGATTCTTGTAAAAGGATCCAATTATCTTGAGATGATGGCTAATCTCGATACTCTGGTGTCTGACAAGACAGGCACTCTTACCGAGGGCAAATTCAAGGTTAGTGATATTGCTAGTGCCGGGGAGTTCAGCAAGGAAGAGTTGCTGAAGTACGCTGCTGCTGTTGAAGCAACTACTACACATCCGATAGGTCAGTCTATTGTGGCGGCTTGCGATGACAGGTTCTCAGATGCTGATGTGAATGGTGCAGAGGTTGTTCCTGGCAAGGGTGTACAGGCAGTTGTAAATAACAAGAAAATAGTAGCTGGCAACGCTGCATTTATGTCAGATAATGGCATTGTAATTGAAAATGATATTGCATCTCTTGGAACGGTGGTATTCGTCGCAATTGAAGGTGAATATGCTGGATATATTAATGTAAGTGATTCACCTAAGGAGGAAGCTAAGAGGGCAATTAATGATATAATTAAGGAGAACGTAGGGCATGTAGTAATGCTGACGGGCGATGCCGAGGAGGCTGCGAACAGTGTCGCAGCAGAGCTCGGTATTAGCGATGTCAGAGCCGAGCTCCTTCCACAAGACAAGGTTGCTGTTGTGGAAGAACTCCTCGGCACCATCACAGGCAAACGTTATCTTGCTTTCGTAGGGGATGGTATTAACGATGCACCGGTTCTTAGTAGAGCAGACATTGGAATTGCAATGGGATCTCTAGGATCTGATGCTGCTATAGAAGCGGCAGATATCGTTATCATGGATGATAATATTCTTAAGATACCGATGCTGATAAGAATCGCACGTAAAACGATTGGCATCAGCAAAGTGAATATAGCTTTCGCACTTGCTGTCAAGATAGCTTGCCTCATACTTGGCGCACTGGGAATAGCCAACATGTGGTTTGCTGTTTTTGCAGATGTAGGAGTTGCTATGATATGCATTCTTAACTCAATGAGAATGTTAGCTAAACATAATTATTAGGAGTATCCGATGGCACGTACTGACAGATATCTGCACGAAGAGTATTACAGAGAAGAATATAAGAAAGCTCGCAAGAAGAACAAGAAACATAAGGGCATTATCAAGAGACTTATAATCCTAGTTATTGTTCTTGGCTTGATTTGCGCTGCTGTTGGCGGTGTATATGCTGTGATTACCATCAGCCAGGCACCTGAAATCAATCCTAAAACCATGTATGAGACGCTCAATCTCAGTACATATATCTACGACAAGGATGACAAGGTGATTGATGCTGTTTACTATGACGAAAATCGTAGAATTGCTCATTATGATGAATTGCCAGAGAACTTAAAGAATGCTTTCGTAGCAATTGAGGATAAGACTTTCTGGAAGCATCATGGATTTAACTTCAAGCGTATGGTTGGCGCGGTTCTGCAGTCTGTAGTTGGTGGCGGTGGCATCAGTGGTACCAGTACTATTACACAACAGCTGGCACGTAACGTTTACCTCGCGGATATCAAGAGTGAGCGTTCAATCAAGCGTAAGATAATTGAGATGTATTACGCCTACGTAATTGAGAAAACTCTGTCCAAGGAAGAGATACTTGAGGGATATCTCAATACTATCTACCTAGGATATGGATGCTATGGAGTTAATTCTGCAGCCAAAACATACTTCTCTAAGAATTTGCCAGAGCTCAATCTGTCTCAGTGCGCGGCACTTGCGGCATTGCCACAGGCACCGGATTCTTATGCGCTCATTAAGAATGAGGAAGGCGATTATACAACCAAGATTGAAGATGGAATGTACGCCAACGATATTTCCAAGGATAGAAGAGATACAGTCCTTGATCTGATGGCTGATCAGGATTTGATTAGCCAAGAGAAGGCAGATGCTGCCAAGCAAGATCTGATTGATTTCATTAAACCTGGAGTTTCTACATCCGGTCACAATAGCACTTCATATTTCAGAGATTATGTAATTGATACGGTAACTCATGATCTCATGACGGAATACGACAAGACCGAACAAGAAGCGATTAACATGCTATATACCAAGGGCCTTAAGATATACAGTACCCTTGACCAGGACATACAGAAGGTTATTGTCAAGGAATTTAAGAACAAGGAAAACTTCCCTAAGACTGTAAAGGGCAAGACGCCTGAGGCAGCGATGGTTGTTGTCGGAGTAAAGACGGGAGCAATCAGGGCTATGGCTGGAGGCAGAAAGCCAAGAGGAGAGAAGCTGTTTAACAGAGCTACGAGCCCAAGACAGCCTGGATCTTCAATCAAGCCTCTTGCGGTATATGGCGCAGCTCTACAGAAGAGCTTTGACCTCGCCGAAAAAGGGGATATGTGGACTTACCTTCATACAGGTCTAGACAAACAAGATAATGAAGGATATGGAGACTACATAACTGCATCATCCAGAATTGACGATGAGAAAATGTATGTCGACGGCAAGGTGTGGCCATACAACTCCAACGGAAAATTTACTGGTTACAACACATTCCGAACTGCTATACAGCAATCTATTAATACCTGTGCTGTTAAGATACAGCTGCAGGTAGGCGCTGATTACTCAGCAGACATGCTGGAGAAATTCGGCCTAACAACAATTGTTACAGATACATCACAACCGGCTAACGATATGAATGCGGCTTCGCTGGCCCTTGGCGGTTTGACATACGGAGTAACACCTCTTGAAATGGCGCTAGCATATGCGAGTTTCCCTAATGGAGGCAATCTCATGGATGGATACTGTTATACCAAAGTTGAGGATAGAGACGGCAAGTTGCTGCTAGAACACAAGGAGCAGTCTCACAAGGTTATGGATCCAGGTGTTGCTTGGATAATGACAGATGTCCTGAAATCTGTAGTCAGCAAGGGCATCGCTGGAGGCGCTAAGCTGAGTGGAGTTCAGTCAGGTGGTAAGACAGGAACAACGAACGATCAATACGATATCTGGTTTGATGGATTCACCCCTAAGTATGCTGCTGCCCTCTGGATAGGTACGGACAACAATGTCGAACTAACGACAATGTCTGGACCGGCTGCTAGCCTCTGGGGCAAGATAATGAACCAGGTACCTAAGGTTAAGAAGGGTAAATATCTCGAGCGACCAGACAACGTAATCCAAGTTGGCGGAGAATACTACACCAGAGGAACAGAGCCTCACGGCAAGAACAATAACATCAACGAAAGACCTAAGGACAAGAAGAAAGATGCAGTAGATGAAGAGTCGGGTCATGGATTTGATGAGAATGACGGAACTAAAGAAAAATCTAAAGGCAAGAATAAGGACAAAAAGAATTAAAAATCCTTGCAATTTCAAGGCAAATAGTGTATAAATACTTATGTAAGTTATATTTGATCGAAAGAGTGGGCACTACCCACTCTTTCAATTTTGTTAGGCAGGAGAAGAAATGGCTAAGGAAGACATAGCTGTTAAGGTAAGCGAATTGCTAGAGGAGCACCTTGCAGATCAAGACCTTGAATTATACAGAGTACTGTACAAGAAGGAAGGCAAGGATTGGGTATTGAGAGTATTTCTTGATAAACCAATGGGTTCCGAGCAAGAATATGTCAATATTGACGAGTGCGAAGAGGTCACAAGATGGCTATCTGACAAGCTGGATGAATTAGACTTTATTGATAGAGCTTACAATCTTGAAGTCAGCTCACCGGGCCTTGATAGAGAACTAATCAAGGACAGCGATTACGAGAGATTTGCTGGTAGACTCGTTGAGGTTAAGACTTATGAGCAAGTTAATGGTAATAAGAACTTCGAAGGCACGCTGATTGGTAAGACTGATGACATCGTTACAATCGATGTTGACGGTACAGAACTTCAGCTGGAAGATACGAAGATTTCTAAGATAAATTTGGCAGTAGTTTTCTAAGGAGGATAACATGGCACAGAATGAATTTCTCGAAGCGTTCAAGGATCTCCAGAGAGAGAAGAACCTTTCAGAAGAGGAGATTATTAGCGCAATTCAGGATTCAATTGAGAATGCATATAGGAAGAACTATGGTGCATCCAATGTAAGAGTTGTTGTAGATATGGAGCAGGGAGCTGTAACTGTTCTCATGGGCATGGATGTTGTTGAGGAAGTTGAGGACGATATGACTCAGATCAGCCTTGCAGATGCCAAGGAACTGTATGATGGCTACGAAGTTGGTGATATCGTTGAGTACGAGATCAATCCAAGAGACTTCAACCGTATTGCAGCACAGGGAGCTAAGCAGGTATTTGTTCAGAAGAACAGAGAAGCCGAAAGATCCAACTCATTCAATGAGTACATTGACAAGAAGGGCGAGATCATTACAGGTAAGGTTGAGAGAATCAACAACGGCACAATGCTCATGTCCCTGGGTAGCACTGAAGGTATCGTACCTAATTCAGAGCAGGTTAGCTCAGAATCATTCAAGCCTGGCGACAGAATTAAGGTATACGTAATGGATGTTAAGAAGGAGAGCAAGGGACCTCAGGTATTCCTCTCAAGATCACATCCAGGACTGGTAAGAGGACTCTTTGAACTCGAGATTCCTGAGATCGCAGACGGAACTGTAGAGATCAAGGGTATCGCTAGAGAAGCCGGTTCAAGAACTAAGATTGCCGTTTATTCTCACGATGAGAACGTTGATCCAGTTGGCGCTTGCGTTGGTAACAGAGGTGCTAGAGTACAGAACATCGCTGATGAACTCTTCGGTGAGAAAATCGATATCATCGTTTGGGATGAGGATCCAGCAGAGCTGATCTCCAACGTATTAAGACCTGCTATCGTTGAGGGCGTATACGTTAACGAAGAAGAGAAATCTGCAACAGCAGTTGTTCCTGAACAGCAGTTATCACTGGCTATCGGCAAGGAAGGTCAGAATGTAAGACTTGCTGCTAGAGTCAGCGGATGGAAGATCGATATCAAGAGCAATGATCAGCTCAAGGAAATGGGATTTGCATTCGATGAGTATGAAGATGCTGAAGAAGAGGATGTAGCAAGTGAGGAGACAGCAACAGAATAAACCGATGCGTAGATGCATTGCTTGCTATACGTCGCAACCCCAGGACGAATTACTAAGATTTACTTTGATAGATGGGAATATTACATTCGACAAGGATGTGAAGGGCGACGGAAGAGGATATTATCTCTGCAACAACAGAGATTGCCTCGAATTAGCAATTAAGAAGAAAGCGTTTAACAGGGTCTGCAAGAAAAATGTAGATCCGGATACTATAAGAGAGGTTGCCAATGAGATTATCGGCAACACTAAGGAGGCACAATAATGTCAAAAAAAGTTAGCGAGCTTATCAAGGAACTCGACGTTAACTTCGAGAAATTAAACGGATATGCTGAGCAGCTTGGTATCAAGATTAGCGGAGAAAAGGCAAGCATCGATGATGCTGAGGCTGAAAGACTCTCCAAGACTGTTAATATGCTCTTGGGTAGACCTACAGAAGCAGCAGGAAGCAATAAGCCTAAGATTAAGGCTGTTCCTGTAATTAACAGAGAGGGAGCACCTAAGGCTAAGGTTCCTGTCGGCAAACCTGTAATTCCTAAGAAGGAAGAGCCAGTAGAGGAAGAGTCAGTTAAGAAAGAAACAGTAAAGGAAGAGGTAGCTCCAGTTGCTACTCCTGAAGCAGCTCCTCAGGAAGAACCTGTTAAGAAGGAAGAACCACCTAAGGCTCCTGAAGAAGTTAAGGAAGAGACTGATTATGTTAATGCTCCTGGCAAGCCTATGAGATTCAAGAAAATCTCTGATGCTGCAACTGAGAAGAAGAAAGCTGAAGAGAATAAGAAGAGACAGCAGGCTAACAGAGAACATCTTAAGAATAACGAGAATAAGGGTCCTAAGTCAGACAAGAAGGACTTCAAGAAGTTTGGTGACAAGGAAGAAGGAAGAAAGCAAGGCAAGTCAGGTGAAGGTTCATCTGCAGGAGCTGCTGCACCATCATCCAAGTCCAAGGGCAAGAGCAAGAAGTTCTTCGATAACAAGGACAAGGATAAGCAGTCAAGATTCGACAGACGCGAGGACGGACCTGGCTCACGTCGTAACAATAACAACAATAATTTCTACGATGAAAGATCCCTTGAGAAACAGGAAAGAAGCAAGAAGAAGTATAAGACTAAGGTTGAGGAAGAGCCTACAATTGAAGAACTTCTTCCAGAGGGAACTATCGCTGTAACAGTTCCAATTACTGTTGCAGGATTGTCTGAGCAGGCTGAAATCAGTGTTTCAACTATCATCATGTCAATGATGCAGATGGGTGTTATGGCTACTGTTAACCAGACACTGGATAAGGACGCTGTTGAGCTGCTCGCAGCAGAACTCGGACTTCAGATTGTTGTAACTGAAGAAGAGGAAGAAATTGTTGAAGTAGGAATTGATAATCACGTTGATAGTGAGAACGAACTGGAAGCACGTCCACCTATTATTACTGTAATGGGTCACGTTGACCATGGTAAGACTTCTCTGCTCGACGCAATTCGTAACACTAACGTTACTGCAGGCGAGTCAGGCGGTATCACTCAGCACATCGGTGCTTCCGAGGTAGAGATCAACGGTCAGAAGATTGTATTCCTCGATACACCTGGACACGAAGCTTTCACTACTATGAGAGCTAGAGGTGCGCAGGTAACAGATATCGCTGTACTGGTTGTAGCTGCAGACGATGGTGTAATGCCACAGACTATCGAGTCAATCAGCCATGCCAAGGCTGCAGGAGTTCCAATCATCGTAGCCATTAATAAGATGGATAAGCCAGGCGCTAATCCAGATAGAGTAAAGCAGGAACTGACTGAGCACGGCATCGTAGTTGAAGACTGGGGTGGAGAAACAATCGCAGTTCCAGTATCCGCTAAGAAGGGTGATGGAATTAAGGAACTGCTCGAAATGATTCTGCTCCAGGCAGAGGTTCTCGAACTAAAGGCTAACCCTAACAGACTCGCTATGGGTACTGTAATCGAGGCTAGACTTGATAAGGCTAAAGGTCCCGTTGCTACACTGCTCGTATCCAACGGAACTCTCAAGTCAGGACAGTCAGTAGTTGCAGGTACATGTTCAGGTAAGATCAGAGTAATGACTGATGATAAGGGCAAGACTATTAGAAAGGCTGGCCCTGCTACAGCAGTTGAGATTCTCGGACTTTCTGATGTACCAGCAGCAGGAGATGCATTCAATGCTGTAAGGGACGATAAGACAGCTAGAGATATTGCTAACAACCGTAAGGAGAAGATGAGAGAAGAAGTACTGGCTAAGAATGCTAGCATGACTCTCGACAAGCTCTTCAGCCAGATTCAGGAGGGTGACGTTAAGGAACTCAACCTCATCGTTAAGGCTGACGTACAGGGATCAGTAGGTGCTATTATTTCATCCCTTGAGAAATTGCAGACTCCAGAGGTTAAGATTAATGTAATCCACTCAGGTGTAGGTACTATCAATGAGTCAGACGTAACTCTCGCTGAGACATCTAATGCAATTATCATCGGATTTAACGTAAGACCTTCAACTGCTGTTGAGAAGCAGGCTAAGGACCACGATGTTGAAATGAGACTCTATAGAGTTATCTACGATATTCTTGATGATATCGAGGCAGCTATGAAGGGTATGCTTGACCCAGAGTTCAAGGAAGAAGTTCTTGGTAAGGCTGAGGTTAGAGATACATTCAAGGTACCTAACATTGGAGTTATCGGTGGATGCTACGTTCAGGAAGGTATTGTTAAGCGTAACGAACAGATTAGACTGGTTCGTGATGGTATCGTTATTCATGAGGGAGTTATTTCTTCACTCAAGAGATTCAAGGATGATGCTAAGGAAGTAGCTGCAGGTTATGAGTGCGGACTTGGAATCGAGAAGTACAATGATATCAAGCCTGGTGACGTAATCGAGTGCTTCACTATGGTAGAGGTTGAAAGAAAATAATGGAAGAGACATATAAGAAAATGATAGAGATTGCTCTTAGCAATCTAAATAAGTCTTATGCTCCATATTCACAATTCAATGTTAGCGCAGTTGTTCTGATGGGATCAGGAAAAATGTACACTGGAGTTAATGTTGAGAATCTGTCTTACTCTGTGACAATTTGTGCTGAGCGTAATGCTCTGTTCCACGCAATTGCTGAGGGTGAGAGTGAGGTTAAGGCTGTAGCTATCGTTGGCGGTATCAAAGGTGTAATTGATGACTACTGCTATCCATGTGGCTCATGCAGACAGGCTCTCAGTGAATTCTGCGATCCTAAGGATTGCGTAGTTATCTGTGCCAAGACCCCTGACGACTATCGTAAGTTCACTTTAGAAGAGTTGTTACCAAGTCAACCTGATATGGAGATTAAGAAGTAATGGCTAGACATAGACAGGGTAGACTTAGTGAGGAGATTAAGAAGAGTATTAGCAACTTCCTAATCAACGGAGCTAAGGACCCAAGACTTAATTCAAGAATAATAACAATTACAGGCGTTGAGGTTACGAATGACGGCAGCTATGCTACTGTCTTCGTTTCTCCGCTTTGCCTTGCAGATGAGGATAAGGCAGAAGTTCATGAGTCTGTTTTGACAGGACTTGCCAAGGCCAAGGGCGCTATTAGATCTCAGGTATCACGCGATATCATGCTGAGACATACACCTGAACTCATATTCAAGCTCGATTCATCACAGGATTATGGTTCTCACATTGATTCACTGATTGAGGAAATCAATGCTCAGCCTAAGAGTACAGATAACGAGGAGTAATCGTGAACGATTCATTAAGAAGCATTGCAACAATAATGAAGGACATTAACTCCGTGCTGATATTCCCACATATCAACATGGATGGAGACGCACTGGGCTCATGCTCAGCACTTTGTCTTGCCCTGAGAAGTCTTGGCAAGAAGGCTTATGTAATGATTAATGAGCCTGTTCCTAAGAACCTCGACTTCCTTGAGTGTGGCTGCACAACAGATGATGACAGTGTTATTGAAGATGTTGAGCTCTCGCTGTTACTTGATTGTAATAGTAGTAATCGTATTGTCGGTAGAGAAGAGGCCTTCAACAGAGGCCGTCTCAAGGGATGCATAGATCATCATGCTGCCGGAGTTACAGATATTAAGTTTGATTTTCTTAGAACAGAGCCAAAATCCGCTGCAACAGGGGAAATAATCTATCAGTTGATTAGAAATCTTGGAGTTGACATTAATCTGGATATTGCCAACTGCTTGTTTGCTGCAATTACTACGGATACAGGCAATTTCCAGCACAATAATACAACTAAGAGAAGCCATGATATCGTAGGTCATTTCTATAAAGTACCTGGATTTGACTCTAAAGCCATTTCAGCATTAATCTACGATAGACAGTCCAAGGAAGCGCTGATGATGGAAGGAAAAATCTTATCTCAGCTGGAATTCCATGAAGATGGAAAGGTTGCTGTTGGAGCTGTTACTCAGGATCTTCTTAAGGAGTGCGGATGCACTATGGACGAAGCAGAAGGCATGATACAGAGAATCATGAGTATTGATGGCGTAGAAGTCGGAGTACTCTTCAAGGAAGGCCTTGAGAATGTAAGAGCTAGCCTAAGAGCTAAGTACTATGCAAATGTAGCTGCTGTTGCTACACAGTTCGGCGGCGGTGGGCATATCAAGGCTGCAGGATGTACATTCGAGGAAAGCATCGAAGATGCTAAGAACAAGCTGATACCAAAGCTGATAGAGGCTACTAAGAAATAATGAAATTTGAAGGCGTAATAAATGTTAATAAGCCATCAGATTGGACGTCTCAAGATGTATGTTCCAAGCTAAGAGGTAGGTTGCAAGTCAAGAGAATAGGACACACAGGAACGCTCGATCCGATGGCAACGGGCGTTTTACCTATTTGTATAGGAAATGCAACCAAGATAATTGAGTATTATGATATGGATCACAAGTCATATCATGCAACCATGCAGCTAGGTATAGAAACAGATACGCTTGATATTACCGGAGAAGTCGTTAAGAAGGCTGATTTTACTCATGTTGATGAATTAAGCATTAAAGCTGCATTCGACGCTTATAAGGGAAATATCAGCCAAATTCCACCAAAGTATTCAGCAGTTTGGATTAACGGACAGAGGGCGTATGATCTCGCTAGACAGGGCATTGAGGTAAATATCAAACCGAGAAAAATTGTTATATACTCGAATGAGATTACTCATCTGGATATGGCGTCAGGAGTAATCGAGTTTGATGTCGAATGTTCTAAGGGAACTTATATCAGATCCATGATAGACGATATTGGTCACGCTCTTGGATGCGGCGCAACAATGACTGGTCTTGTTAGAACCGGAAGCGGAATCTTTACTCTGAATAATGCCCTGGAACTAAATCAGATATTAGAAATGACTGATGAAGAGATATCATCTCACATTGTTCCGGCAGATCAAACTATTGATAATACAGGCATCATTACTGTTGCCGATAATAAATACAGATATGTAGTCCATGGAAATGAAATTCTTTCCAAAGATTACAAGATGGAGAAAGCCTGCGTGTTCGAGAATGTATATAGAATTTATTGCATGAACGAATTCGTTGGAATAGGAAGTATCAAGAATAGAGTGCTACAACCAATTAAGGTTGTAACCGATCAGGAATAAATGCAGATATTTACATCGCTTGACGAAATTAGAATAAATGATAAGACCTCTGTAGCTCTTGGTAATTTTGACGGCATTCATGTTGGACACATTGAGATCTTGAAGAACGCATTAGACGTGGCGAAGGAAAAGGGATTCAAGTCTCTATGCTATACATTTTCCAACCATCCTTTTAACTTCATTATGAGAAGGGATGAGTCAGAACCAGAAGCCCTTAAGCTAATATGTTCTGAAGAAGATAAGATTGCTATGCTAGAGGAGATGGGCTTTGATTATCTTGTCAATGTGCCTTTCGATGAGCTGACAATGACGATGCATGCTCACGATTTCTTCGAGGACATTCTGGTAAATAAATTGAATGCGGCGGTAATCTCTGTTGGATTCAACTACAGCTACGGCACTCGTGCCGAGGGCAAAGCGGAAGATCTTGTAGCCGAAGGTACTGCTAAAGGTATAGCTGTGCATGTACATGATGCCGTTACGTATGGCGATCAAGTAGTTAGTTCTACTCTCATTCGCGAGACAATCGCAGGCGGAGACATGGCTAAGGTTGAAGCTCTGCTCGGAAGACCATATTCTTTCAGTGGCATCGTTGGACACGGCAAAGCTGTTGGAAGAAAAGAGGGGTTTCCGACTGTAAATATAGTTCCTGCAGCAGATCGAGCACTTCCACCAAGAGGTGTATACGCTGCAATCACCAGCGTTGATGGTGTAGAATATAAGAGCATAGCTAATATCGGCATTCAGCCAACCTTCGATGGTACAACAACTAAGGTAGAATCGCATCTCTTTGATTATAGCGGAGATGCTTACAATAAGAAGATTATTGTTTCACTTAAAAAATTCATTAGACCCGAGATGAGATTCGATAGTTCGGAAGAATTATACGAACAGATTAAGAAGGATTGTGAGGCTGTAATATGAATTTATGGACACCAATTATAATACTGGCAGCATCCAATGTAATTTACAATCTCTGCTCCAAGGCTACACCGAGTTCAATTAGTCCGTTAGCGATGCTGGTAATCGTATATCTTATTGGAGCCTTTACAGCAGCAGTATTGTACTACACAACATCAGGCGGCCCGGGACTTCAGTCAGAACTTAAACATATCAATTGGGCTGGCATTCTGATGGGACTCGCTGTTGTAGGTCTTGAGTTCGGCAACATCTATATGTATAAAGTAGGTTGGGAGCTCTCTGTAGGCTTCATGCTGTCGAGTACAATCGTAGCACTTGCTTTATTCGCAATTGGCGTTATGGTTTATCACGATGAAATAACACTGACTAAGGTAGCTGGCATTGCGGTATGTCTGGTTGGACTCTATCTAATAAATAAATAGAGAAAATCGTTGAAATTGCTGGACATTCAGCACTTCATATGGTATTATAACTGCGTTCGTGTGTACGGACGCATTATTAATTACATACTGTTGCTTCAGAGATACGCTTCTCCGGCGGTTTCGCAGCAATGGTGAATGACAGAAAAGGAGAAATAATATGCTTACTAAAGAAAAGAAGACTGAGATTATCAAGGAGTACGCTGTTAAGGAAGGCGATACAGGTTCCCCAGAAGTACAGGTTGCAATTCTGACTTACAGAATCAACGATCTGAATGAGCACCTGAAGGAGCATCACAAAGACTTCCATTCAAGAAGAGGCCTGCTCAAGATGGTAGGACAGAGAAGAAACCTTCTTAAGTACCTCAAGGAGACAGACATCGAAAGATATAGAGCACTTATCGCTCGTCTCGGACTGAGAAAGTAATTTAAGACAATGAGAGCGGGGGTTCTAAGACCTCCGCTTTACTTGTATATAAACCCATCGGAGAGAATATAATTAACAGGAAGGAGTTGTTAATAATGGGTAGATTTGAAGATTATAAGACTTATAGAACAGCAGTTGGCGGTAGACTTCTCGAGTTTGAAATCGGCAAGGTATGCGAACAGGCTAACGGCGCAGTAGTAGTAAAGTATGGTGATACTGTCATCAACTGTACTGTATGTGCTAGCAAGGAGCCAAAGCAGGATGTTGATTTCTTCCCACTCACTTGTAACTTCGAGGAGAAGATGTATGCAGTAGGTAAGATTCCTGGTGGATACATTAAGAGAGAAGGCCGTCCAAGCGACAAGGCTACACTGGTTTCAAGACTGATTGATAGACCTCTTAGACCATTATTCCCTAAGGGATACAGAAATGACGTATGTGTAACAGCAACTGCATGGTCAGTTGATGTTGATTGTCAGCCAGAGGTTGCTTCACTGCTCGGTACATCTTGCTGTATCGCTATTTCAGACATTCCTTGGGATGGTCCTACAGCTGGAGTTGTTGTTGGTAAGGTTGACGGCGAGTTCGTTATTAACCCTACATTCGAACAGAGACAGGTATCTGATCTTAACCTCACAGTATGCGGTACTGAAGAAGCCATCATGATGGTAGAGGCAGGCGCTAATGAACTCCCTGAGGATGAGATGCTCGAAGCTATTCTGTTCGGTCATGAAGAGATTAAGAACATCTGCAGATTCATCAAGGAAATCGTTGCAGAAGTTGGTAAAGAAAAACAGGATTATGTTGTATTCAAGGCTGCTGAGGACGTAGATGCTGCAGTTAGAGAGTATGCTACTCAGAAGATGGTTGACGCTATCTACACAGTGGACAAGCTCGAAAGACTTGCTAATATGGACGCAGTTATTGACGAAACTAAGGAGCATTTTGCTGAGGAATTCGAAGGCAGAATGGCTGAAGTTGATGAAGTACTGTATAACATCAAGAAGGAAGAAGTAAGAACAAGAATCCTCGAAGAAGGTGTACGTCCAGACAACAGAGCTCTGACAGAAGTAAGACCACTCTTCAGTGAGACTGGCGTTCTTCCTAGAACACACGGAACTGGACTGTTCAAGAGAGGACAGACTCAGGTTCTTTCAGTATGCACATTAGCACCTCTTAGCGAGGCTCAGTACCTTGACGGTATTGATTCAGACGTTACTCGCAAGAGATACATGCATCAGTATAACTTCCCAGGATACTGCACAGGCGAAGCTAAGCCAAGCAGATCACCAGGAAGAAGAGAGATTGGACATGGAGCACTTGCAGAGAGAGCACTTCTCCCTGTACTTCCTAGCGAAGAAGAGTTCCCATATGCAATCAGAGTCGTATCAGAAGTACTGTCATCCAACGGTTCATCATCCATGGCATCAACTTGCGGTTCATGCCTCGCACTGATGGATGCCGGAGTTCCTATTAAGAAGCCTGTTTCAGGTATCGCAATGGGACTTATCGAGGGATTCAATGAAGATGGTTCTAGCAAGTTCGCTGTACTATCAGATATCCAGGGCATGGAAGACTTCCTCGGCGACATGGACTTCAAGGTAACTGGTACTCCTGATGGTGTTACTGCACTGCAGATGGATATCAAGGTACATGGACTCAATAGAGAGATCTTAAAGCAGGCACTTGATCAGGCTAAGATTGGTAGAGCACATATCTTAGAGAATATGCTCGAAGAAATCGCTGAGCCACGTGCTGAGCTGTCACCATATGCTCCAAGATGTATCAGCATGAGAGTTGATCCTGATAAGGTAAGAATCGTTATCGGACCGGGAGGAAAGACTGTAAACAAGATTGTT
>R21__coassemble_1152_pt1 | contig 18769 bp, 14 predicted proteins | sample R21__metabat2_high_PE_011 | metagenome-assembled genome bin R21
CAACCTCCGCTTTAACTATAGTGATATAAAGAAAGGATTGCGCTATGAACGCATGGTGAATAGTTTTGTGTGGCTTGTTTCTGCAGGTGTGGCGATTGCAACCTATAACACCAGTGAGCCTCGCATAGCTTTAAGCCAAAACTCCAAGAATAGTCTTCTTAAACTATATTCGTCCGATGTCGGACTGTTGACTTCTCAATACGGCAATGCTCTGCGAACCAAAATATTAATTGGAGATAGCAAAGTGAATCTGGGCGGCGTATACGAAAATGCAGTTGCACAAGAGCTTAATGCTCACGGATTCAAATCCTATTTCTATAATAGACACGGCATTGGCGAACTGGATTTTCTAATTGAAGAAGATGCAGCTGTAATTCCTATTGAAGTTAAGAGTGGTAAAGATTATTACGTTCATTCAGCACTCTCCAAGGTAATAGAGAACAAAGAATATGAAATTAAAAAGGGATACGTCTTATCTAATTATAACGTATCCACGCAAGGCAGAATCATATATCTGCCAATCTATATGAGTATGTTTATTAATGATAATGTGGCGTTGCCTATACTCAAACCGATAGAATAAATAGTGGAACCGGGTCGTCTGACCCGGTTCCACTCGTTTAACACGATTTTGCATGTATTGAAGACTTACGCACCCTGTACAGCTGACCACTTAGTGTAAGCGTTCTTTCCGTTGGACAGTTTAATCTTTCCACGGATCTTGTAGTAGCACTTCTTGCCTCCAGCCTTCTTAGTTACAGTAATCTTCTTAACGTTCTTCTTATTAGTTACAGTTGCAAACTTCTTGAACTTGCCGTTCTTCTTAGTTGCCTTGTAAATCTGATAAGTCCTAACCTTCTTGCCCAGCTCGGTATCCCAAGTTGCCTTCTTGAATGTCAGTTTAACCTTGTTACCTGCCTTCTTAGCCTTGTACTGTTTAACACCGGTCTGGTTAACGAGCAGCTTCTGAGCTGTTGCTTCCTCAGTTACAACGTAATCTGAGAAGTGGTTAGTTGTGAATGAGAAGAAGCCCTTAGCATCGTCCTGCTTAGTTACAGCTCTTCTTGTGTACTTGCCGTTATTAGCTCTGTACAGACAAGCAACCTTCTTGCCAGTCAGGCCTTCAGGGATATCTACCTTTACAGTAACCTTGCCGCCCTTGAAGTCGCCGATTTCTGTCTTAGTTCCTGACTGAACAGCGATAATCTTCAGCTCGTAAACGTCCTGAGCAACTTCGTCAGACTTCTCGTCCTCTCTTACCGCCTCAACGATAATTGTTGCGCCTTCAGGAGCCTGCTTAGCAATCTCTTCAGCTGTCGTCTTGTCCAAAGTGATCTCTGCTACGTTCGTCTGGATTACGACATTCTTAACAGTCTCGACCTTCGCGAGCTCCTCGATAGCCTTAACAGGGAGTGCTACTTCAGCTTTGGTAACAGCCTCAGTTGACTTAGTCTCAGCAACAGCGGCGATAACAACCTCTTCAGACTTGTTCGTCTTAGCAGCCTCAACGATGCTCTCAGCGACCTTCTCGTTTACCTCAGTCTTAGCAGCAACAACACCAGTCTCGTCCTTCTTAACCTCAACGTCCTTGGAAACGTCGATTGAGATTGCCTCCTCGATCTTCTCAGGAGCCGGATCCTGCTTAGGTGGAGCTACATAAGACTCTTCATATAATCCTGTTGTTGCGTTTAATGTCCAAGTATTCATTCCAGATGAATGTGTTGGCGCTGTAGCAGAAACAACATATGGAGTTGTCAGCGTCTTATCGTTTAATAGGTATGTATTTCCTTCATTAACAAATGTATGTGGATCCGCTGCAAATTCTCCAGCAGTGATTACAATGATACCTCCTGCTTTATCAATTTTTAAGTTTTCATTGATTGTATCAAATGTAAACTTTCCACCTTTTACATTAAGGACATTGTATGCATTTGTGCCTTCAACGCGAATTGTTCCGTCATACGTTCCACTATTGATTGTTGCAATTGATGGCGTTGTTTCATCTCCTTTATCGCAACTAATCACCTGCTTGACATTTTCTGTTACGGTACAATTATTAAGAGTCACGTCTGACTTATTAACATTGAATGCAGACCATCCACCATTTGTGTTCTTAACGGTAACATTATCACAAATTACGGTAGAGTTTATACAGTTAAATGCAGATTTGCTTTGTGTTTTAATTGTATCGTTTCCTTCTCCATTAGCATCAACAGTTAAATTCTTAAAAGTGACAGTGCCAGTGGATATAGAGATTGTATTATACTGTTTTGTGTTAAAAGAATTATCTGCAAGTTTTACTGTGTGACCCTGACCATCTATTATTAGGCCGGAACAACAGTATCCATTGCCAAGATGCAACGCACCGTAATCATTGCTAGCTGTATGTGTTGGTGTTACCTCAACATCTTTCAGCAATTTAATCGTTGCATTCTCCATATTCTTTGATGCATCAACAGCAGCCTGAAGCGTCATGTATTTTTCAGACCCGATTTGTGCGACATGATTGTCTACTACCGTCCAAATATCCTGTACTGCATCTTTTACAGCACTATAACCGGATGGAACATAAGCAGTTGGGTCAACCGCGAATTTTCCACCAGTAATTGCTATTGTTGGGCCTTTGTGTTCGTCATCAGTAGGATAAAATCCATTCATAATTGTCCCAGCATAATTGACAGCAATTCCATATTTAAAGACACTTTCAGTGAAATCTCCACCACTAATATTAATTTCGCTCATCTTGTCTTTATCGTTTGTTCTAAACCAGCCCTTAAAAATACCACCGCTAATATTATAAACGCCTTCGCATGCATTAAAGCCCTCAAAAATACCACCAGTGATATTAAGGATTTGCTGATTGCCTGTTTGTCCACTGCATGTTACACCAAATGGAGTTTTATACAAAGAATTACTTGTAATTTCTTCCTCCTGTTTTGTTGAGAACGTACCTCCGCTGATTGTAATATTAGCATCGGTTTGATTGCACTCAACAGAAACCGGAGCGCCTGCTTCACGGTATATTTTTCCCCCACCCATGGAATCTGTTATTGTTTTTGTTCCACCGAGATCCAATGCAGCTTCAGTAAGTGTTACCTGCTTTCCATTCAAATCAATTGTAAAGCTACCTTTATAGTGCTGTACTCGATTTAGTGCTTCTGAAAAATTACGAAGGATTGTTATTGTGATTGGTTCCGTGTTTTTTTCAGCCGCAGTAATTGCCTCTGCCAGTGTTGCATACTCTGTAGTGCCAATCTTGGCAACAGGACCGTCTTCTCCTGCGAACGCCATGGCTGGCATGAAGCTTACCATCATCAATGCTGACATGAGGATGGCAAATAATTTCTTACGCATTTTTTCCCCTTTCGTTTAAAATTTTTCTTATCTTTACTTAGTCCACGCGAATCCCAGTATTCACGCGGTCGAACTTAAAAAAAGTCTCGCCCTTTTGTAAATTACATTTTACAATACCCCCCCGATTTTCACAACAGCGGATTTCTGGAAAGCGCTGATTTTTGTGCGTTTACTGTGCGTTTTTGTATTTTTTCAGTACAATCCATTCCGGGATGGAATAAAGGAGGGCGGAGTAGGCGCGAGTGTGGGTGCGAGCGCCTTCTCCGCCGTACTCTCCACCCCGGCATCTCCCACGCTTTTATTTGCAATATAAAAGCGCGCCACTAGGACGCGCCCTTTACCTTATCTTGACAGTCCGTGCTTAACTCTGTCTTCAACCTCAGCTCTCTTGCCGTTGTTGAATCTGTCGAGAGTTCCTACGAGGTAACCAGTGATTCTTCTAATTCTCTCGAATCCTACTTCTGCGCCAACCTGTCCATTAATATTCTTAACTTTGTTATTCATTGTTCTCTCCTTTTTCTTTTTGGCAGCGAATTTTGAATGCTCTAATTATTTTCTTTTAATTCGTGTGTCCTAATTATCTGTTGCAGTCACATGGAACTGGTACTGCAGGATACTTCATTCTCAGCTCGTTCAGTCTATCGATTGAGATTGCTTCGCCCTCACGTCTGCCGCATCTTGGACATACATCATCGATAACCCCTGTGTATCCACATACAGGGTCTCTGTCTACTGGATGGTTAACTGAACCGTATCCAATTCCAACTTCCTTCATGTGTCTGATGATTGCTTCGAAAGCTTCTGGGTTCTTAGCTGTATCACCGTCAAGCTCAACATAGCTGATGTGTCCAGCGTTAGTGAGGTTGTGGTAAGGAGCCTCGATGTCCAGCTTCTCGAATGCGCTGATTGGATAATATACTGGAATGTGGAATGAGTTAGTGTAGTAGTCTCTATCAGTAACTCCCTCAATCTTACCGTACTTCTCAGCGTCGATCTTAACAAATCTTCCGGAAAGTCCTTCTGCTGGTGTTGCGAGCAGTGTGAAGTTCAGTCCTGTCTCAGCACTCTTAGCATCGCAGAATGCTCTCATATGCTTGATAACTTCGAAAGCTTTCTTTCTTACTTCTTCGTCCTCACCGTGGTGCTTGCCTGTGAGAGCCTTCATTGTCTCAGCAAGTCCGATGAATCCGATTGACAGAGTTCCGTGCTTTAAGATCTCAGCAACGCTGTCGTCTGGTCCAATGCCGTCTGAATCAATCCAGATGCCCTGACCCATCAGGAATGGGTAGTTGCGTCCCTTCTTAGTGCACTGAATCTTGAATCTGTGCAGTAACTGTCTGGAAACGAGGTTGAGCATGTCGTCCAGCTTTCTGTAGAATACATCAAAGTCTCTGTTAGCCTCGATGCCGAGTCTTGGCAGGTTGATTGATGTGAAGGACAGGTTACCTCTTCCGCATACTTCCTGTCTGTTCTTGTCATAATTGTTAGCCATAACTCTTGTACGGCAACCCATGTATGCAACCTCTGTATTGTAATCGCCTTCTCTGAAGAATGGCTTATTGAAAGGTGCATCCAGGAAACTGAAGTTAGGGAACAGTCTCTTAGCCGAGCATCTGATAGCCAGCTTGAACAGGTCGTAGTTAGTGTCTTCTGGGTTGTAGTTGATTCCTTCCTTAACCTTGAAGATCTGTACTGGGAAGATAGGTGTCTCGCCGTTTCCCATGCCTGCCTCAGTTGCAAGCAGCAGGTTCTTAATTACCATTCTGCCTTCAGGTGTGGTATCAGTTCCGTAGTTAACTGAGCTGAAAGGAACCTGCGCGCCCGCTCTTGAGTTCATTGTATTGAGGTTATGAATAAGAGCTTCCATTGCTTGGTAAGTCATCTTATCTGTCTTAGCAAATGCTGCCTCTGCAGCCTGTCTGTTGCAGCTAACGAGTTCTGTTCTCTCGAGGCCAAAATGAGCGTCTGATCTGTCGTACCACTTGCCAAGTTCCTGATCATAGTGGTCTACGTTGGAGAGTGTAGGAACTTCGGACTCGTCCTTAATCTTCTTAGTGATTGCAGCTGCTTCATCATATGTGCAGTCCTTCTTAACTGCGATAATGTTAGTCAGAGCGTTGAAGTACTCCTTAACGAAAGTTCTTGCAACGCCAGGAGCCATGGAGTAGTCAAAGTTAGGAACTGACTGTCCACCGTGCATCTCGTTCTGGTTAGCCTGAATTGCGATACAAGCCAGTGATGCATAGCTCATGATTGACTGTGGCTCTCTGAGGTATCCATGACCTGTGCAGAAACCGTTCTTGAACAGCTTGATAAGGTCAATCTGGCAGCATGTCTCTGTGAGCATGTAGAAGTCCTTATCGTGAATATGGATATCTCCGTTGATGTGAGCCTTAGCTATATCTTTAGGAAGAACATAGTTATCTACGAAGTACTTAGCGCCTTCGGAACCATACTTGAGCATTGTTCCCATTGAAGTATCGCCGTCGATATTAGCGTTCTCACGCTTGATGTCTGCATCCTTGGAATAGGAATAAGTCAGTTCATTATAGATGTTCATCAAATCGGACTCAGCCTCTCTGATCTTCTGGTGTTCAGCACGGTAGAGAATGTATGCCTTAGCTGTCTTCTCATAGTCATATCTGATGAGCATCTGCTCAACGATATCCTGAACCTGTTCTACTGTGCAAGTCTCTCCATCCAGCTGCTCTACTACCTTTCTTGTCAGATAAGTAAAGTCGATGCTTGTCATCTTCTCGCCCTCTACTGCCTTGTTAGCAGCATAGATGGCATTGAAGATCTTAGACTCGTCAAATACTACTTCCTTTCCATCTCTCTTAATAATTGTTCTCATGTTCTTCCCCTTTTAAAGCTTTATGTTGTTCAATTGCACCAAACGTTGCAATTTCAATCGTTTTTGCAGTTCTGCGCGCAACAAAGCTAATTGTCCGCCGAACACAACATATTGTATCTCACGCCTTTTTCACTGTCAATATGTTGTTGTGTACTAATTTTGTTTTTTTGTATTCAGGGGGTCAGCCCATTTCGTAATTTTACGTACAACAGGACGTACCCGGAGTACGCAAAATGCGCACATGGGGACAGACTTGAGACATAATAAAAGAGGAACGCACCTTCAGGTGTGTCCCTCTGTGGAATTTTGGCTAAAATGGTCTGGCCCCAATTAGTCATACTCTCTTACATAATCTTCATTCAGAATCTTTCCGTTAGATCTCTGAATTTCGTAATCGTAGTCGTAATTACCACTTTCGAAACTTACCTCCCATACAGATACTCCTCTGTAAGTGTCCTTCTCAACTTCGAGATCATAGTATGTGCTTACACCCCAGTTGTCTTTGGCATGCTTCTTAGCGATTGAGATTGCCTTGTCAGCAGTAATAGTGCTGCTTGCTTTAGGAATCTTTACAGAGCCAGTTACCTTACCATACTTGGAAGTACCTGCCTTCTTAACACCGCTAATTGTGAACTTGTAAGTCTTACCAGCTTTGTAGTTCTTGATCTTGAATCTTGTTTCATCATTGTCTCTTTCAAGAACTGTTACTTTGTACTTCTTACCACTTGTATCCTTGACTGTAATCTTGGAATTCTTGTATTTTACATGGCCGATATATTCAACTTCTACCTTACCACTTCCCTCGTACTTTACGTGCTCCTTCTTAGGTGCAGCTGCGAAAGTTGGAACTGCCATTGATATAATCATCAGGCAACTAATTACGGATGTGATAATCTTTCTCTTAATATTCTTCATCTTCTTGTCCTCCTTATAGTTGGTTGTCTGGTGTTGTTTGTTAGAACTCTCTTGTTCTTTTCTATGTCTATATAATAGAAGCCCAACCTTAAAGGAAACTTAAGAAAAGAAAAATATTTGTAAATTATTTTTCAACATTATTTAAAGGTAATCGTACAGTAAATGTCGTGCCCTTGCCAGCCTCACTCTCGACTTCAATCTTGCCACCATGCACTTCAGCAATTGCCTTAACGATTGGAAGTCCCAGTCCAGTCGAATCGTTGTCTTTTCTGGATGCGTCCGCTCTATAGAATCTATCCCATATATGCGCCAGCACGTCTTTCGTCATGCCCTGGCCAAAATCTCTTACAGTTATGATTGCGTCAGTTCCAGCTACGTCGAGGCTCAATTCAATGCGGTCATTCTTGTCGCATCCATATTTTCTCGCATTATCTATCAGGTTGAGAATCATCCTAACCAGCATCACTTCATCACCGTAGACGTATACTTTGTCTTTAATGTCAGTATGAATCGCAATTCCCTGTTCAGACAGAACCACATTCTGCTGTTCAGCAATTCCATCGCAAACAAGACTAAGATCTACAGGTTCATGCTCAATCTTAAGTCTGCCCTCATCACTTCTCGACAGAGTCAGCAGATTGCTCACGGTAGTAGCCATACGCTGCGACTCCTCGTATATACTTCTTATAGCTTCGGCTTGATATGATTCATCTTCCATCGCGTATTTACTCTGATAATTAATTACAGATATTGGAGTCTTCAGTTCATGAGCTACATCCGAAGTGAATTGTTTCTCCCTATTCATATCCGTCTCTATACGCTCAATCATCTGATTAAAAGTATCCGACAATCTGTATAACTCATCACGGTTCTTGCCCAGCTCAAGACGTCTTGACAAATCCGCATCATCACGGATTCCCTCGACTGTATCGATGATATCACCGACTGGTTTGTACGCGCGCTTGGCAATCCTATATCCACCAAGATTAGCTACCAACACTACGAAGAGAATGAAACCGAACAGTATCAACCTGCCGGTTGTTGTATCTGTAACTCTAACGTCTTCATAGTATTCAAAAGCTGCCAGTGCCACTGCAATCAGCACACTAGTAATGATTACCATAAATGTCGCATACCATATTGTAATTCTCGCTGTTATTGATAGTTTCTTCATTGCACAATTCCTGTTCAATCTGTATCGCTACTTAACAACGTAGCCCGCGCCCTTCACTGTACGAATTAGTTTGTTCTCATACTTGCCATCTACCTTCTTGCGAATGTGGTGCATATATACATCTATAATGCTTACATCCCCTTCGAAGTCGTAATTCCAGATGTGATCCAGTATCTGATCCTTAGAGATAATGCGTCCACTATTCTGTACAAGATATTCGAAAATATTGTACTCCTTAGCTGTTAGCGGGATGTCCTCTCCTGCACGACTTACAGATTTGGCTGCAATATCCACCGTCAGGTCCTGAATCTTAATAATATTGCTCGACTTATTACCGCTACGTCTGATAACAGATCTTATTCTCGCAATCATCTCGTCAAGGTCAACCGGCTTAACAAGATAATCATCAGCACCCATATCGAGTCCGGTAATCTTGTCATCCGTCTGACCCAGTGCAGTCATCATAATAACTGGAGTATGATTGCCTGCACTTCTCATTTTCTTCAGTACGTCCAAACCGGATATGCCAGGCATCATAATATCGAGAAGCACCACATCATATTCTGTGCTCTCAATATAGTCCCACGCATCCTCGCCATTATAGCAAGAATCTACAGCATATCCTTCTCTAGTTAATTTGTGCGTAACAACGCTATTCAGTTTTTCCTGATCTTCCGCAAGTAATATTCTCATGTCTACATCATATCATTTCTAGATTAAACCAAGCTTAAGAAAAAGCTGAGCGATTAACGCTCAGCTCGAGTTTCATTATTCAGCCTCTTCAGTTTCTGCACCTTCTTCAGCTTCGTGCTCGTGCTCATGCTCGTGCTCCGCCTCATGTGCAGCCTGCTGCTCTTGCAGCGCATCAACGCTCATGCCATATTTCTCGAGGATCTTGTCTACCTCTGACCAGTCAACAGTTACTGTGTTGAACTCCTTGCCGTTGACATTAGCTACAACTGTAGCTGTAGCTGAGCTGCCTCTTGTCAGTGGCTTGAATGTTCCCAGCCAGTAAGCAGCGAAGTACTTCATCTGGTCAACGCCCTCGTCAGTCTTGTAGTAACCAGCCTCGTCAGTTCCGTCCTCTGCAGTTACGTCGATAACAACCTTCATATCGTTCTTCTCAGCAGTAACTGTCATAGTAGCTGTCTCAGAAATCATCATGTTGGCATATTCGTCAGCATGACCTTCGTTAGCCATATATGTCTCAATGGAAGCAGCCTTGCTGAAGTAGTTGTAGCCCCATACAAATGCGAACATCAGCGCAATTACTCCGAAGATCATCAGCGCCAGCCAACCATTACCCAGTCTGCGCTTCTTATCCTCTACAACGCGAGCTTCCTTCTTTGCAATTTTAGCTTCTCTATTAGCAGCCTTCTCGGCTCTCTTTCTCTCAGTTCTTGCCTGTCCCATTATTAATCTCCTCTTTCAACAATTATTGACTCGTTCATTCCATCGAAGGAGCGTAGCCGACGGAGATCAATGTTCTCTTCATTGCGGCAACGCCGAAGTCTAATTAACGAGAACATTATATCACAGCTCAGCGCCGCAGTCCATGCAGTAAGGTGTTCCCTTAGGACTCTGCATGCCGCAGTCTGGACACGTTACCATATCGGATTCTTCCACAGCATCGATTACCTGAATTTTCACGCCGATAGCTAGCTTCTTGGCAATTTCCTCGCCGTAGCGATTGAGTTTCTTGTTCTGTTTGGACATTCTCTTGCCCAAAGCCGCCTCGATGGCACGCTTGCCCACCTCATATCCGGCTACGTCACACCACAGCAGTGTCTTGACAGTTTGCACGCCGTCTCTATTGTCTACTAGAGTAACGTTATTCACTTCGTCGCAGTACAATGCTGCGTAGATGTTCTCGTCTAGGGTCAGTAAATTATCACCATCAAATGTGATCGTCTTGTCTTCCAGCCTCATGCTTGTGAACTGCTGAGGCACTCTATTAATAATCAGATAATTAGTTGTTAGCACACGAACTCTCCTATTAAATATAGAATGTATATTATTGCGGCAACGCCGAAATTCATTATACCAAAAATTCAGTTCTAATAGGTATATATAATTAAAAGTCCCATCATTATGGTTGATTTACGGTTGATTTTCGATTGTATTATGGTTATAATGTGGTTGAAAGCAGGTATAACAGTATTTTTATCTATTAATTAGAGGTGTGTGCAATGACTATTGACGAATTAATTGCAAGGAAGAGAGCGCTTGGTTACACCAATGAACAGATTGCACAGTTATCAGGCGTTCCTTTCGGTACTGTTCAGAAGATATTCGGCAGGCAGACCAGTTCGCCTCGCGCCGACACATTACGCAAACTTGAAAGTGTCCTCTCTGGCAGACTTTATTCATTCAGCACGCAGCAGTATGTTGGTGAGTACCTTGGCGAATCCCCAATGATATACGGCAGTAGTGCCCTTGATCAGAAATATACCAACTACAATGAGGAAGATGGTGAATGGTCGAATGAAGGAGTTATTGCTAGGGCATATATGCCACACAAGAGACAGGGCGAATATACCGTTGATGATGTTAAATTAATTCCATCGGATATTAGATTCGAGCTAATTGACGGATACATCATTGATGTCGGCACCCCTTCCCTGGAGCATCAAACACTACTGGAAGAAGTAAATTCTCAAATCGATCATTATATTCGAGAGAATCATGGCGAGTGTCTGTCATTTATTACACCGCTTCCTGTAATAACAGATGACAACTACAAGACAGAAGTTCATCCAGATCTCATAATAAAGTGTCCTAAAGAATACAACGATGGACATTATGTTTTCAATGAAACGATTCCGGATTTTATCATTGAGGTATTGTCTCCTTCCACCAAGAGATTCGATACCAGCATCAAACTAAAAAAATACATGCGCGATGGTGTTAAAGAATATTGGGTTATTGATCTCATCAGAAGAGACGTAACGGTTCATTCTATGAATGAACCACTAAAGCTATATACTTTCGACGATGCTATTCCTGTCAATATATACGATGGCAAATTGCAGATAGATATGATTGCTGCAGAAAAGCGAATTGAAAAAGCAAGAAAGCTCTTCAACTACAAATAATAGGAGTTAGGCAATAATCGCCTAACTCCTAGTTTTTTATTATCAGATTGCTCTAGTGTATCTCTCGAGGAATGCACGCTCCTCTTCATCAAGGTAAGGTGCGATTATCTCGCGCACTTTCTTATGATAATCATTCAGCAGCTCTTTGTCCTCAGCTGTCATGATATCCGGGTTAATTGCATCCAGGTCAAATGGAATATATGTAATTGGCTCCAGATACATGAACTGACCATATTCATTAAAATCGCCCTTACGGCACAGCACCTCATTCTCAAGACGAACGCCGTGCGAACCCTCAATATAGATTCCAGGCTCATCTGTGATAATCATATTCTCACGCAGAGGCTCAGCATCGTTCTTGTTATATCTCCACTTAAATCCGGCTGGTCCCTCATGAACGTTCAGCAGATATCCAACGCCATGACCTGTTCCATGATTGTAGTTCAGGTTGTGATCCCACAGCGGCTTTCTCGCCAAGATATCCAGATTCATTCCGTTAGTGCTCTCCAGGAACTTGGCATTAGCAAGGCGCAAATTACTAATAGCAACCAGTGTAAAATGGTCCTTCATAATCTGTGGCACATCACCTAGGGCATAGGTTCTCGTGATGTCCGTAGTGCCCTCATAGTATCCAGCGCCTGTATCTGTCAGATAGAGACTGCCTTCTCTAAGTACAACATCAGTCTCAGCAGATGAGCTGTAGTGGATGATTGCTGCGTGCTCTCCGTATGCCGAGATAGGTGCAAAACTCTGATGGATATAATTACCCTGCTCCATGCGCAGCTCCTCGAGCTGGTCCATTGTACTCATCTCGGAGATCTCAATCTTATTGTAATTCTCCTTGACCCACTTCATGAACTTGATGTGAGCAATGCTATCCTTGATCTGAGCTTGCCTGATATTGGCAACCTCAGTTTCATTCTTGATAGCCTTCATCAATATCTCAGGATTCCTTGTGTCAACGAGTCTGACCGTTGCAGGTAGATTGTTATAGATGGCATAGTTCATTTTGTTGCTATCAATCATAACAACGCAATCCAGTTCACATACGTCCCTGTAGATGTCGTTATATGAATGGAAGTAAACGCCATCTTCGCTGAGAGTCTGCTGCATATCTGCATCGAACTTCTTCACATCGGCATAGAGCTCGACTGTGTCCATTGTAACGATGGCATATCCCAGCACCATTGGGAAGTAATCGATGTCGTTGCCGCGAATATTCAGCAACCAACCGAGGTCGTCGAGAGTTGTAAGAATGTGCGCATCCGCACCGGTCTTAGCCATCTCTGCGCGAACCCTTGTCAGCTTGCTCGCAGTTGTTTCGCCCGAATACTTAACGTCTAACAGGAACGCTGGCTCTGTTGGCAGAGCTGGTCTATCTGTCCAGATGTCTCCAACAAGATTCTCCTGATAAACAACTTTGGCTCCATTCTCTGTAGCTATGCCCGCATACTCCTGACCTTCACCCACAGATACTGTGCGGCCATCGAATCCCAGAGTCATTCCCGGCTGCAGAATTTCATTCAGATAACTTGCCAGCATAGGAACGCCTGGCTCTCCCATCTTCATGAGCTTAACGCCGGTATCACGGAGCTCGATTTCGCCCTGAATGAAGAAACGGCCATCGACCCATAGACGCGCATCGTCCTTGGTAACAACTGCCACTCCGCCTTCACCGGTGAATCCAGTGATATATTCTATTGTTTTGAAATGAGCAGCAACATATTCACTCTGATGATAGTCCGCGGTAGGAATTACGTATACGTCTATTCCCTTGTCTGACATCACCTCGCGAAGAGATGCTATTCTTTCTATAATTTTCATGTTTTCTTCCTTATTGAATAATTGGAGCGGGCGATGGGAATTGAACCCACGCTGCAGGCTTGGGAAGCCCGCGTTCTACCATTAAACTACGCCCGCATGTGTGTTATAATAGTACTATGAATACAACAAATGATGCAACTAAGAATACTGCCTTGGGTACTTTTCTGACGCTGCTTGGAGCAGCGCTGTGGGGTTCGTGTGCCACTGTCAGCAAGCATCTGATGGATATAGGTGAACTGGACACCATGTGGATGACTAATTTCCGCATGCTGATGTCGGGCATTATTCTTGTGAGCTTTGCGGCAATACGCAGACCTAAGACAGTCTGCGACATCTGGAAGGACAAGAAGTCCCTCCCTAGATTGTTCGCAATCGGCGCATTCGCTTTCGGTCTGTGCCAGGTAGGTTACTTCCTGTCAATCAACTATTGCAACGCAGGCCTTGCTTCGGCAATTCAGCAGACTGCACCTGTATTCGTTCTTCTTCTCGTATTAATTAGAGAGCGCAGACTGCCTCATCTTAGTGAGGTCCTCGTCTTAGCGCTCGTAGTATTTGGTTCATTCATGATAGCAACCAACGGAGATTTCAATTCTCTGTCCGTTGCACCACTCGCCCTGATATGGGGTCTTATCTCCGCACTGACAGCAGCGCTGTACATCATGCTACCGGGCAAACTCATCAATAAGTTCGGCACCTGTGAAACAACAGGCTGGGGCATGATTATCGGAGGAATTCTTATCGCGCCGGTGTGCAAACTCTGGATGTTCCCACCATCAATCAGTCTTGCAACTGCAGTTGGTCTATTCTACATTATCGTACCGGGTTCAGTCGTAGCATTTGCAGTATTCCTGTACGGCACGACGCTGATAAACCCTGTCAAAGCGGGCATCTATAATCTATTCGAACCTGTAGTTGCGACATTCGCATCACTGATATTCCTACATCAAGCATTCAGTCTTGGTGATTACATTGGTATCGCAGCGATACTCATCGGAATCACCTTCCTGACAATATCCAAGCAATAAAAGAATGAAGCCTTGCGGCTTCATTCTTTTGTATGGGGTTTGAGGAGTTGGTTACCTTTATTACTTATTAAGTTTGAACAAACTCTCTTCTGATTCTTTATCGAATAGGTGAATCAGTTCAGGCTTGAATGTGTAATGAATCTTAGTGTGTCCTCCATGAAGTTCGCTAACGTCAATGTCTGTTGTAGGAACAACAATAACTACGTCCTTTCCATTAGAGTTAACATGGAGATGCAGTTCTGAACCCATCAGTTCTGATACGTCTACTGTTGCCTCTATTCCCTCTTCAGAAAGTCCGATATGTACAGGTCGAACACCGGCAACTACATTCTCAGGAACGTTGTCCATCTTAGCAAGTGCTGCCTGTTTGTCAGCAGGAAGTTCAAAATCTACTCCCTGTACACTAACAACATACTTATCGCCCTTCTTGGACAGCTTGGCATCATCAAACAAATTCATCTGAGGTGTTCCAATGAATCCTGCAACGAACAGATTGTTTGGATAATTAAACACTGCCTGAGGTGTTCCAATCTGCTGAATAAATCCATCCTTCATAACAACAATACGATCACCGAGAGTCATTGCCTCTACCTGATCATGTGTTACATAAATAAATGTAGTATTGATTCTCTCACGCAGTTTGATAATCTCCGCTCTCATCTGGTTACGGAGCTTGGCATCAAGGTTGGAAAGAGGCTCATCCATAAGGAGTACCTTAGGGTCACGAACGATAGCACGTCCGATGGCAACACGCTGTCTCTGTCCACCGGAAAGAGCCTTTGGCTTTCTCTCGAGATACTGTGTGATATCAAGGATTTCAGCAGCTTCTCTTACTCTCTTATCGATTTCATCCTTAGGTGTCTTCTTGAGCTTTAAGGAAAATGCCATGTTCTCATATACTGTCATATGAGGGTAAAGAGCATAGTTCTGGAATACCATAGCGATGTCACGATCCTTAGGTGCTACGTCGTTCACAACCTTGCCATCGATAATAAGCTCTCCACCGGAGATATCTTCCAGACCTGCTACCATACGAAGAGTTGTGGATTTTCCACAGCCTGATGGTCCTACAAGAACGATGAATTCCTTGTCTGCAATGTCAAGGCTGAATTCCTGAACCGCAACAACGCCTTCTTTAGTAATCTGGAGATTGGTTTTCTTCTCCTGAACGTCCTTTCCTTTTTTCTTTTTCTCTCCACCACTATTTGGGTAGATCTTTTTAATATTTTTTAATTGTACTTCTGACATGATTATGTCTCCTTTTCTCTATTCGTAATTTCAAATAGAATACTGAATTACACAATATTCAACAAATCCGAAATGCTAGTCAAATTGTAGTTTGCCTTATTGCAACTTACTGCATCTCCTATTGCCGCAGAATACATTCCTCCGGCAATAGCCGCATCAATTCCGGCTTCCGCATCTTCTACCACCATACAACTCGATGGATCTGCTCCCAGAAATTCTGCTGCTTTCAGGAACACTTCCGGATCCGGTTTGGAATGTGTAATGTTAGTTCCGTCAGATATTGCATCAAATTCGTCTATAAGACCTATCTGTTCAAGAATGAACTTGGCATTCTTGCTGGATGAGCCAATCGCAATTCGAATTCCACTCTTCTTCAGTTCAACAAGGGTGTTTCTTACTTCTGCCGATACATCATCCACTGTTAATGTTTTCAGCAATTCGCGATAGTTCTCATTTTTCTTTTCTGCAAGCTCTACCTTTTTAGCAAATGACATTTCCTCGCCTTCATATTTCTCAAGAATGATATCCAGCGATGCCATTCTGCTTACACCTCGAAGTCTGTTGTTGATTGATTCATCAAAATAGACTCCTATCGAATCTGCCATATTTTTCCATGCCTTATAGTGAAACTTGTCGGTGAAAACCAGCACACCGTCAAGATCGAAAATGATTGAATTGATCATAATTAGTAATTTACTTTAATTGTTTGTTTATCAAGAATATATTTGTTGCCGTACAATGTAATCTCCAGAGGAGTTCCATCCAACAGCTCTACTGTAGTTACGCCTTCTGTGACTTCCAGTCTTATCAGGCTGTTTCTGTACATCATATTGAATCGCAGTCCCTGCCATCCTTTTGGCAACACCGGCGCTACACTAAGCCCGTTTTCATCTATAGTAACTCGTGCAAAACCATTTACGATTGCCATGTAGCATCCGCCCATATTAGCAGTGTGTATTCCATGCTTGGTATTGCCCTGTGTATTCTCGAGGTCCAGCTTGGCTGAATCATCGAAATACATATGTGCCTCATCCATAAGACCAAGTCTGGAAGCTACGATACTGAATACACAGCTTGATAATGATGAGTCATGGGCAGTGACCTTCTCATAATATCTGAAGCTCCTCTCCATGACCTCCTTGCTCTGTTCATTCTCGAACATGAAATAAGCAAGTACAGTATCTGCCTGTTTACATACCTGGTGACGATACAGATGAAGAGGATGATAATGTAACAGTAATGGAAAATTCTCCTTAGGTGTGTTCTCAAGATCCCACATCGGTTTGGACAAGAATGAATCATCCTGAGGATTAATTCCCAAGGTCTCATCATAGAGTAGCAGCATTGCATCTGCCGCTTTGTCCATTTCACGAAGTTCCTCTTCTGTCACATGAAGTCTCTCCCGAAGCTTGACTACCTGTCCTGCCGACTCCAACTCTCTATAGAGTTTAACCGCCCATCTCATATTGAATTTAGCGGCACAGTTCGTATAGTAATTATTGTTGATAAGACAAGTATATTCATCAGGTCCCGTCACCTGATTAATTACAAACGCCCCGTCACGGTTATAGCAACCTACATCGAGCCACAATCTGGCTGTTTCTATCAGTAGTTCGAGGCCCTTTTCCTCAATGAACTTTCTGTCATCGGTAACCTGGTAGTACTTCACAACCGCATAAGCAATGTCTGCATTGATGTGATAAGCGGCACCACCTGACACATAGTAGCCTGAGCATTCTGTTCCGGTAATAGTTCTCCACGGGAACAGCACACCTTTTGTATGTCCCATCAGTCTGGCATTTTCTCCGGCCTTATTAAGTGTAGAATAACGATATTCCAGAACCGTCTTGGCTATCTGCGGATTGGTCATCACGAAGAACGGGAGTATAAATGTTTCTGAATCCCAGAAATAATGTCCTTCATAACCCTCTCCGCTAAGCCCCTTGGCAGCGATAGAACATTTATCGTCGGATGCCGAAGACTGTAGCAGCTGATACATGTTGAAGCGTACAGCTTCATTCAATGCATCATCTCCAAGGATTTCCATATCGCAATGACGCCAAAATTCACTTAAGAAATCTTCCTGCGCCTTATAGAAATACTCAGTTCCCTGTACCTTGGCACGCTTCATATCCCTTAGTGCTGCTAATTTTACGTCAGCTTCACGTCTTGAATCAGAGAATACGCTGTATTTCGTTAGCCGAACGCTGTCACCCTTGCGTAATTCGCCCTGAGAAACATACACTGCGGTACTTCCATCAATTGTCAGATCTGTCGTAGCTAAGGCATCGCCCCAGTCTGCGATATTGCATACGGCCGAGCAGAGTTTTAGTCCGCTTGCTACAGTCTCACATACAGCAACGCTGGAGTCATCTTCGATGCCCCAATCCTGAAGATGTATGTTTTTCCTACTCTCACAAGCAAGGCGAGGATCGTCAGGATTACTATAATTTGCTACATCTGTCCTATGAAGTGAAATCAATTTGATGTTTCCATCAAAATTCAGAGCACTCACTTTGTAGTCAATAATGAACAACGATCTCTGCTCAAATGATGTCATTCGCTGAACATCAAGCTGAATCTGTTTGCCCTCAGGACTTTCCCAAATTAGTTTCCTGACAGTAATGCCTCTATCCATATCCAGGATACGTGTGTGCTCAATAATCTTTCCCGTTGTCATATCCAGCGGTACTTCATCAATTTCTAAGCAGATTGTCATCGTATCTGCCACATTGATCATGACTTCCTTCTCAGTAACAAAGTTACACAGATTCTCAGCCTGATTCATAGGGACGATATCATAAAAGCCATTGATATACGTTCCTCTCATCGTATCCCATCCGGCAGGAACGCCTTCACACAGGGATCCTCTCACTCCGATATAGCCATTGGCATTATGGAATAAAGTCTCATTAAGAAAACTGGTTTCTTCCGTATATTCAAGAATACTTCTCGAAAAAACTCTGTTCACTTTTTCTAACCTTTAACAGCTCCTGCTGCTACACCTTTGATAATATATTTCTGACATATCAGATAGAATATTGCTACAGGCACGATAGTAATAACCAGCGCTGCCATAGCTTCATTCCAGCTGATTGTATATTGTCCGAAGAATTTCGCTGCTGAAATAGGAATTGTTCTGTTTATCTTGGACTTTAATGTCAGAGATGGTAACAGGTAGTCGTTCCAAATCCAAATAACGTCCAGTATGATTACTGTCATTGTAGTTGGCTTGAGCATAGGGAAAACGACTTTCCAGAACATGCTCCATGTACTGCAA
>R21__coassemble_1234_pt1 | contig 17916 bp, 17 predicted proteins | sample R21__metabat2_high_PE_011 | metagenome-assembled genome bin R21
TGTATTCAGATTAAGTGTGTCTGCTGTTTTCGACAATGTGAACATTACCATCTGAAATGGTACAACCATAGAAAATACGCACAGATAGTAAATAATCCTGGAAAAGATGCTATCGACTCTTGCTATGTACCAAGCTGCCATCGAAGTACATAGAAGAATCAGTGCCGTCGATGTAAGTGTTATCAGCAAGCTATATCCAAAGGATTGAAGGAACGGATAGCTACCGAATGTCAGACCCTTGATGTAGTTAGCAAGTCCTGCAAAGCTCTCCGCGTTAGGAAGTGCGAAAGTCGCCGTCTTGACGAAAGCATTGGACTTGAAAGAATTCATCAGGACAACTGCGATAGGTATAACCCATAAAACAGCAATCAAAGCAAATCCAAATGTGAGCATTCTCTTGCCCGAAGTCTGTCTCTCAGTCATTACTGCTGCACCTCCTTCTTTCTCGTCGCCCTGAGCTGAATTAACGATATGCCGGCAACCAGGATAAAGAAGATGACCGCTTTGGCCTGAGCCGTACCTCTTGATGTTACATTGGAACCATAGAATGTATTATATATGTTAAGTGCAAGCATCTCTGTCTCTTTAACCGTGACAAGTAGTCCGTTAGCGTCTTTTTCCATCATGAACGGAGCGCCTCCGGTAAGTGCAAGGTTCTGATCAAAGAGCTTGAAACCATTAGTCAAACTCATGAATGTACAGATGGTTATTGAAGGCATAACCATCGGAATAGTAACAGACTTAAGAGTCTGCCATCTTGTTGCCCCATCAATTTGAGCTGCTTCAAGAATCTCTTCTGGTACATTTTGTAAGCCGGCAATGTAAATAATCATCATATATCCGATTTGTTGCCAGCACATAAGAATTATCAGTCCCCAGAAACCGAATCTCGAATCGAGCAGAATCGAGGTTCCGTAATTGCGAAGTATTCCGTCGAATATTACTGACCAGATGTATCCCAAAACAATGCCGCCAATGAGGTTAGGCATGAAAAATACAGTCCTGAAAAGATTGGCGCCCTTGAATTTCTGTGTCAAAGCATAGGCAACAGCGAACGCCAGAATGTTGATCAGTATCAGTGATACAATTGCAAATAATGCAGTATACCAAAATGCATGCGAGAAAGACGGATCATGCAACGCCTTGATATAATTGCCAAATCCTACGAAATGAGCGTCAGATGTTGTTCTAAAATTACAAAGCGATAGATAGACACCCCTGCAGAAAGGTATTACAAATCCGATTACAAATGCCGCCGTCATAGGAAGGAGGAACAGTGGAAAATATTTCCTAACACTTTTTTTAATCATAGTTCTTCCTCAAATAACAATGATAGCCATGTGTTCCTAACAACATGGTCCACGTAGAAAATATGGGCGGACATACTGTCCGCCCATACTAAACCAATAATAGATATTATTCGTTAACAGCCTTGTACTGAGTTGCCCATCCGCTTACGAATGCATCCTCAACTGTTGCCCAATCAGCTGCACCTGAAGTGTACTGAACCATAGCCTGAACGAGTCCAGCTCTCCACTCATCTACGTTAGGTGTGAAGTTGAATGCCCATGTTACAGTAGTCTTTCCTGCCTCTGTAAGAGCCTGTGCATCCTGGAAGAACTTGTTCTCAGGAGTTGCAGCGCCCTTATAAGGGATAGGTCCAAACTGCTCAGCCATGCACTTAGTTCCTGTCTCAGATGTTACCATCCACTTCATGAAGTCGATAGTAGCCTGAATATCCTCTTCGCTTGCCTTGCCGTTTACAGCCCAGCAGTTCTCTGTACCGCAGCACAGTCCTGCATTAGCCTCATCCTCAGCTCCGCAGTAAATAGGAATCATAGCCAGCTGATCAGCTGTCATGTTGTAGTTGCCAGTGAGGTTAGCCCACTCCCAAGTACCATTCTGATAGAATACAGCCTCGCCGTTTCCGAACTCAGCCTCAGCATCATATCCGCCTGTTGCCAGAGTTGCAGGGTCCTTAGCAGAATCTGTAATGTAGAGATCCCAGATGTTCTTGTAGAGGTTCAGGTAAGTTCCCTTAATCTCTGCTGGGCACTCTGTCCAAGTTCCGTCTGCTACTGACTCATAGTAAAGTGGCATATTAGCCAGGTGGCCGGAGAATCTCCAGGATGAGCTGTCATCAAGACCTGCTGATGTGAATGCATCAAATCCGAGAGTTGCAGCATTAGCGTGAATATCATCAGCAACTGCCTTCAGACTTGCAAAGTCAGTAATTTCATCGAGAGAATGTCCTGCCTTCTCAAGAAGTTCAGTGTTTACAATAATACCAAATGCTTCATAGCAATATCCCATGGAGCACAGCTTACCATCTGCATCATACAGATTGTATGCATCTGTTGCGAGTTCTTTAGCGATATCTGTATCAGTAAGATCATAGCAATAATCTGACCAAGTCTTTACTGCTTCCTGATTTCCTACAACGAACAGAGTAGGAGCTTCGTCCTTGTCGAGCTCAGCGGTAAGTGTTTCCTGATAAGTTCCCTCAGCTGCTGTTACAACCTTAACTTCAACGCCTGTCTCTTCAGTGTATGCTGCTGCGAGTTCCTGCAGAGCTGCATCACTTTCAGGTTTGAAGTTCAGCCAGTAAACGCTTCCGTCTCCGCTAGTCTTAGTACCGCAAGCTGTCATTGCAAATACCATAAGGCCAGCAAGAATAAGTGTTAATAACTTCTTCATAACTACCTCCATAAAAAATTTTTCAAACTTCCTCTAGCGGTTTTCACCGCCCCTAATGTGATTATACTGCTCAGATTGTTTGTAAACAAGAACAAAAAAGTTTTCCTTTTTTTGTCCAGGTGTCCATTCTGTATTGTTTCGCAGCATCCGGACCATCCATATTCTCAATTTCAGTCATCTTCTGATATCTTTCAATGGCTTCCTCCGACAACAGTTGCTGCATCCCGGATTCGATTTTTATTCTGCATGGATGGCAAAGTCCACAAGGACAATACCGCAGTTCTTCCCCTTCATCGTTTATAAGCGGATGATTGCAGAACCAGATATGCTTGATGATGTCTTCACAGCCCCATTTCTTAATATTTATCATCATCCCCTCTTCATCTATGTTGAAGATTGGCAAATCGAACGATTCGAATATGATGCCGCCATCACCATTAACAACGGCATCGCGCGAATGAAGCCTTCCCTCAGGAGCCTTCTCTATGCATATTTCAAGATCATTGATTATCTTGGATAATGCTGCAAGCCATTCATATTGAGGACCTATGTCATATGATTCATGTAGTTTCTCATAAGCCTCATGGATGGCTGCCGTGATTGTTATGTCTTCCTTATTAACAATCTTGATGTCTCTTATTTCCGCTATGAACCTATTCTTGTCTCGTAATAGTTCGAGCATCGTTTTCATCGCCTGCAGCTCAATATTATGGCTCCTACGGCCATTATTGACAACATAAACAGGCTCCACAATTACATCTTGTAGAGCCAATTCAATCATTCTGTATGTGGAGTCAAGTCCTCCAGTCCATAGAACGCGGTATATTCTATTATTACTATTAATCCTAGCCATCCAGCTATGCCATCGCTTTATCTTCCTTGCCCTGTCTGATATTAACTATCAGGAGCACGATAAGCGCAACAACGAAGATAATAGTACTAAGTGCGTACATCGATGGTCTAATGCCTACCTTAACCTGGCTGTATATCAGAGTTGAGATGGTATTAATGCCTGCTCCTCTTGTGAAGTATGTAATGATGAAATCATCTACAGACATTGTGAAGCTCAGGAGAAATCCCGTGAGAATTCCTGGTCTTAATTCAGGAATAACAATTCTTCTGAACGCGTATCCTTCCGAAGCTCCCAGATCCAGTGCTGCCTCGAACAGCTTGTCTGTGTGCTTGTTGAGTCTTGGTCTAACCGATAGCAGTACGTACGGTATACAGAATACGATGTGGCTGAACAGCACACTTATGTAGCCGCGCTGGACTCCTATCATCAGGAAGAACAGCATCAATGCTATACCTGTTACGATGTCTGCATTCAGCATTGGGATGTTATTCAGTGCTAGGAGTGCGCTCTGGGTCTTCTTCTTCATGCCACCCAGAGCAATTGCTGCCATCGTTCCCACGATGGTCGCAACCAGCGCGGCGATGATAGCAATTGAGAACGTGTTAAACACAGCCTCCATCATAAGGCGATTGTTAAGCAGTTCCGCGTACCACTTCAAGCTGAATCCCGTGAACACAGCCATTGATTTGGCCTCATTAAAAGACAACACCACCAATGTGAAGATTGGCAAGTACAGGAAAGCCATAATTATTAAGATGTAGATTGTTCCCAATGCTTTCTTCATTAAATAAGTGATTGTCCTTCTGATTTATCGAATTTCTGCAGGAGCAGCATACTAATTATTATGAATACCATCATTACCAGTGACAGGCCTGATCCTAGGTACCAGTTGGAATTGACAGTGAATTCTTGCTCAATAATATTACCAATGAGGTTGATCTTACCTCCGCCCAGCATATTACTAATAACGAAGGTTGTGAGTGCTGGTATGAATACCATTGTAATTCCACTTACAATTCCAGGAACTGTGAGTGGCAGTATGACGTGGGTATATACCCTCTTCTTACTAGCTCCGAGGTCATAAGCAGCCTCAATAAGGTGCTCATCGATTTTGGAAACGGTATTATATATAGGCAGTATCATGAATGGCAGGAAGTCATATACCATGCCGAGCACGATAGCGCCAGGTGTGTTGATCAGTTCCTGTCTTGGGAATCCCATAGCCGTAATTATCGCATTGATAACGCCCTGTCTCTCGAGCAGTACCTGCCAAGCCATAGTACGGAGTAGGAAGTTCATCCACATAGGCAGGATAAACACGAAAATCATAAAGCCCGTCTTGCCATACTTGCTATTCCTCAGGATCATAGCCATAGGAAAAGCAATAACCAGACATATTACAGTGCTGATCAAAGCGAGCAAGAGCGATAATCCCAGAGCCTGGATGTGGTCGTGCTGGAACATCGCTGTAATATTAGCGAATGTAGCACTGCCATCCCTTGCTGTGAAGCCATAATAAGCAATCGAAATGAGCGGGATAATGGTGCCCGCGATTATGAACAGTATGAAAGGAATTCCATAGCTCTTCTTAGATATCAAGTTCGATAGCCTCCTCAGCTTCTGACTTAGGTTTGTGCATTATCTGAATATTTTCAGGTCTTACGTACATACCAATCTTAGCACCGACATCGTGCTGATCGTAATTTTGTAACAGCCATTCAATCTTACCGTCCTCGCTCTGAACCAGCATCTCGTAATGAACGCCGATAAAAAGCTTGGAAATAATTGTCCCATTAAATAAACCCTTGCCATAAGGTTTAATCTCAATATCTTCCGGTCTAATAACTACATCGACTTTTCTACCAGGCTTGAATCCCTGTTCAGTTCCGTCAATGCATGGCATCTGAACACCATTAACCTCAACAAGATAGTCTTCAACCATCTTGCCGGATACGATGTTACTGTCGCCGATAAAGTCTGCAACGAACGCATTAATAGGCTCATCGTAAATCTCTTCAGGCGTTCCCTCCTGCTGGATGTATCCCTCATTCATTACGACAACCTTATCGGACATTGTCAGTGCCTCTTCCTGGTCGTGTGTAACATAGATGAACGTAATACCGAGCTCCTTCTTCAGTCTTACGAGCTCGTATTCCATCTCCTGTCTGAGTTTGAGATCCAGTGCGCCAAGAGGCTCATCAAGTAGCAGCACCTTAGGCTCGTTAACAATAGCTCTTGCCATAGCAATTCTCTGTTGCTGACCACCAGACAGCTGATCGACTTTTCTGTTCTCAAATCCCTTGAGGTTCACCAGCTTGAGTGCATACTTAATCTTGTCCTTAATATAAGCATCGCTCTTACCGCTAACCCTGAGACCAAAAGCAATATTCTCTCCCACGTTCATGTGTGGGAAGAGCGCATAGTTCTGGAATACTGTGTTGATGTTACGCTGATTTGGCTTGGTGTCAGTGATGTCCTTGCCATTGAAATACACCCTGCCACTATCCGGTTTCTCAAATCCAGCAATTATTCTGAGAGTAGTTGTCTTGCCACATCCAGATGGTCCGAGCAAAGTTACAAATTCATTCTCAGCTACACTAAGATTGATACCCTTTAGTACATCAGTATCCTCAAAACTCTTATTGATATTCTCTAATCTAATCAATTCCATTCCATTTAACCCGGGGGTTGGTCCTACTATCCAATGATAAAGAGGACTGACCCTCTTGTATTATTTAGTTAATCCCAATTCATCGAGCACTTCGAGAATGCTCTCCATTTCTGTACCTTCATTGAACTCGATCTTTCCTGCGTCTGCAAGTGCAGCCAGTGCAGGGTTAATTGGTAGCTTTTCCAGCAGCTTGATATCGTTCATAACTGCAACAGCTTCTGCCTTAGACTCACCAAATACCTCAATCTTTCTACCACAATCCGGGCATGTGAGGTAACTCATATTCTCAACCATTCCGAGAACTGGAATGTTCATGAGATTTGCCATCTTGATAGCCTTAGTTACGATCATAGATACGAGATCCTGTGGTGATGTAACTACAATAATGCCATCAACCGGCAACTTCTGGAACACAGTCAGTGGAACGTCACCAGTTCCTGGTGGCATGTCAATGAAGAGTACATCGAGATCTCCCCAATAAACATCAGTCCAGAACTGCTCAACAACTCCGCCGATAACTGGTCCTCTCCATACTACAGGGTCAGTCTCATTCTCAGTCAGCAGGTTAATGGACATGAGCTCCATCTCTGTTGGAGTTACAGCTGGTGCGATTCCATAATCGCTTCCGTATGCCTTACCGTGAACTCCGAACATCTTAGGAATTGATGGTCCTGTAACGTCAGCATCCAGGATGCCTGTCTTATATCCGTTTCTGTTTGCAGCAATCGCACAGAGAGCTGTTACCATTGATTTACCAACGCCGCCCTTACCTGATACAACGCCGATTACCTTCTTAACCTTGCTGTGCTCGTTAAGTTCAGCCTTAGGAATTCCACCCTCTCTCGAACTGCAGTTAGCACCACAGCTGCTGCAATCATGAGTACAACCTTCAGGTGCTTCATCCTGATGCATCATAGGTTTCATATTTCTATTCAATAACATAATGCCCTCCTATCTCTGTAATACAGTTCTTGTCGTTCCATTGAACTGTGTAATCATATTCTTATCCAAAGCCTTAAGCAGCATTTCCGCATACTTACGGCTAGTTCCAAGGCTATCTCTATATTCGGCAAGTGTGAACTCTCCACCGAATCCTCTGGCTGTATTAACAGCCTTATTCCAGCCTTCTTGGCTGATATATAACGACGGCTCGAGCTTGACTACCGCGCCCTCATTCTCAAGTGCCTTGAGCATCGCACCAAAGTCATTTTTACTTGCCTTGAGTTCCGCCATCAGCTCATCTGAGCTTCTCACCTCGATATCTGCCGCCCGGTACTTTTCCTGAATTAAGTTCTTGAGCTTGAGCTGCTCATCAGTATACTCAACAGTGAAACCGGCAAGCGATATTGATTTGCCCTTATCCTCAATAACCTTATTATCCAGCAGGTACTTAACCATGGCCTGCAGTAGCTTATCATCTTCAATATGCCAGTTCTCTCTCAGTTTGGAGAGAAGTTCCTGTTTAGGAATTCCGTCGGCAAGAGGATTATTCTCGTGATATGTATTAATCAGATACTCAAGGTTGTCCTTGAGTCTATCAAATTTGTCCTTGGAGAGCAGAGAGTTGTCTGCCAGCTTGATTAGAGTCTTGTCTGCAAGCTCAGTCTTAACAACTTCTTCCAATTCCTTAGGAAGCAGTCCCAGTTCCCAAGCAAGTTCATCCTGCTTCATGAACCGTCTCTGACCGGTCTTCATATTGACTATCTTAGCAAGATCCTTGCTTGCCAGAAGGTCAAGTCCCTGAAGAACCTCGTCTTTATTTCTCTTGTGTTTGTCAGGGTTGACATCCAATATTTCTCCACCGCCGATTGTAATGATAGGTGAATAAAATCTGATAATGAACTTGTCACCACGACGCAAAGCCATCGGTTCTTCCAGCCTCAGCTGCGCATAAGCATGCTCTCCTGCTGCAAGCTGGTCTCGGTCCATAAGGATTACTTTGCACAATACTTCCTTGGATCCCGCATAGAGATGAACTCTTGAATTGTTCAGAACCAGCCTATCTGCTGAACTAAATACCTTGAGATCAACATCCAGCATACTGGTAACGCTTACCGCATTGTCTGATGCTAGTACATCTCCCCTGTCGATTTCTTCCTTCTTGACGTTGGACAGATTGATTGCTGTACGCTGGCCTGCTATTGCGGTGTCTGTGTCCTGACCGTATGTCTGAATACCTCTTATCTTGGCTTTAATACCCTCAGGCTGGATAATCATATCATCACCCACAGATACCGTACCATCTAGAAGTGTTCCGGTTACTACAGTTCCAAATCCAGACATGCTGAACACTCTGTCTATTGGCAATCTGAAGAGTTCCTTCTCCTCACGGCGCTTGTTCTCTCTATCACATTTCTTGATTATTTCTTCCTTGAGAACAGCAATATTATCTCCCGTTCTTGCGGATACCGGAATAATAGGTTTGCCCTCTAGGAATGATCCCTTGAAATAATCCTGAACTTCTTCCAGCAGCATCTCTAACCATTCTTCATCGACCATATCAGTCTTGGTAACGGCAACGATACCATCATCAATACCGAGAGACTGCAAGATTTCGAAATGCTCCCTAGTCTGCGGCATTATTCCTTCATCGGCCGCTACAACGAACACAACAAAATCGATACCACCAATACCTGCAAGCATGTTCTTGATGAACTTCTCATGGCCAGGTACGTCGATAACTCCAATATTATATCCTGCGTCGTTAGGAATATGCGCAAAACCTAATTCAATTGTTATGCCACGCTTCTTCTCTTCACTGAGTCTATCAGTGTCAATACCAGATAGTGCTTTAATCAGTTGGGTCTTACCATGGTCAACATGACCAGCTGTACCCAAGATAATGTTCTTCATTATTTGAATACCTTCGCAATTGCTGCAAATTCATCTTCGAATATTGTTCTAACGCAGAGCAGCAGTTGGTCGTTCTGAATTCGTGCAACGATTGGTGTTGCTGCCTTTCTGAGCTTTCTCTCGATTGACTGTGCAGAGCTATTCTTGTGTGCTACAGCAACCGCGTATCCTGGCAGTCTTACCATTGGTGCAGAACCGCCACCAATCTGATCCTCTACCTCTACTACATCTACAACGAGCTCTGGGCATGCTTCACTTAGAGTTGCTGCCAGCTTTTCAGCCTTGGCTTTCATATCTGCTTTGCCCGCACTAATCATGTTCAAGATAGGAATGTCTCTAAGAGCAACCTTCTCATCTCTGTACTTCTTGAGTGTTGCCTCCAGTGCTGCAAAAGTCATCTTGTCCACTCTCATAGCTCTAGCCAGAGGATGCTTCTTCATAGCCTCGATGTACTTCTTCTTTCCAGCGATGATACCAGCCTGTGGTCCGCCCAGTAGTTTGTCTCCACTGAATAGGATGACATCTATTCCAGTATTAAGACTTGCTGGAACATTAGGTTCATCAAGTCCATACTCTGTCATATCTATCATCAGTCCGTTACCCATATCATAGATAACAGGAAGTCTCTTCTTCTTGCCCAACGCAACGAGTTCTTCCAGAGTTGCTTCCTCTGTAAATCCCTCGATATCGTAATTGGATTTGTGCACCTTCATCAGTGCTGCTGTCTCATATCTTAATATGCCGCGAGGAGTTTCGATTTCATTTGCTTCTTCGGCCTCGTCAGCAGTAATAATATTCTTCTCGTAATCTTCAATCTTGGTCTTGTTAGTGCAACCGATTTCCTGTAGAAATGCTCCTGACTGCTCCATGATGTCTGGAATTCTGAAAGCTCCTCCTATCTCAACCAGTTCGCCTCTAGAAACGATGATTTCCTTGCCTGCTCCCATGGCTGCAAGAACAATCATTGTTGCTGCGGCGTTATTGTTAACCACCATTGCATCCTCAGCACCTGTCAATTCGGAAATTAGCTCTCCTACTATGTCGTGTCTGGATCCGCGCTTTCCCTCAGCAATGTTGTACTCCAGGCTGGAGTATCCCATTGAAGTCTTCTGAACGTTCTCAATTGCGTCCTTGCACAATGGAGATCTGCCGAGATTGGTATGTAGGATAGTACCTGTAGCATTGATAACTGGACGCAGGTTGTTCTCTTCACTAACAGACATCTTAGCAGCGATATTAGCTGCAACTGTACCTACAGTCATGCCACTAGTGAGTTTGGTTGCCAGCTCATCATCGATCTCGTCCTCGAGCCTCAGGATAGCGGTTCTCATCTCTTCAATAACGTTCCTAGCGGCATCCTTAACAACGGCAGCACCGTATCTCTCACATAACACAAAAAGAGGTTCCTGGCTAAGAACTTCATCTACCTTAGGAATTCCCCTTAACAAATCTTTCTTATTCATCCTTGTTCCTCCACAAATAACTAAGGTGGCGGGAGTGCGTGGGAATCGAACCCACCCGGGAGGCTACTAACCCCCTACAACGGTTTTGAAGACCGCGAGGCACACCAGCACCTATTCACCCCCAAGTCATACATGGTCGTACCAAGTTATGATAGCAAAAAAATATTGAAATTTCAATAAAAAAGCGCATTTTGAATAATAAAGATTCAAAACGCGCTTATTATACTATTTATTCTGTTCAACTGCAGCGTGAAGTGCCTTGCAAAGCTGATCCGCACAAGATGTTGGTTTGAATCCACATCTGATGCCCTCTAGCTTGGAACAAGCCTCATCCACTGTCATGCCAAGGACAAGTCTGCTGACTGCCTGGAGGTTACCGTGGCAGCCACCAGTGAATTCAACAGATTTAATCTTATCACCATCGAGCTCTAACTCAATCATCTGTGAACAGACTCCTTGTGGGTAATAGGTAAACATCATACCCTCCTACAGGCCAATCTCATCAGCGATTTCCATCATTGACTCAATTGCAATATCAATGAATTCATCCCAGCTAATGCCAGTTTTTTCGATTTCCATCATATACTGTCTGTTAGCACCAGCAGCAAATCTTGTTTCGTTATATCTCTTAGCTACTGATTTGTGCTTAACGCTAGCGAGCTTTTTGTCTGGATAAATCTGTGCTACTGCTTTAACAAAACCACTCATTGGATCTGCGGCAATCAGCGCATATTCAAGTGTAGTCTCTGGGTTCTTTCCGCAAGTTGGGTTGTGAGCCATGATAGCGTTAGCCATTCTCTCGTCATCATAACCCTCATCCTGAAGAATCTTTTTGGAAGTTGGGCCGTGTGTTGACAGATCCTCTCTCCATGGGCAAGTCTCCTCGTCGAGATCATGCAGCAATCCGCAGATACCCCAGTATTCTTCCTCATCTGGAGCGAGTTTCTTAGCAAGGCCCTTCATGATAGCCTCAACAGCCATACTATGAGTGATATAGTTCTCACCCTTAACATGCTTGTTTAGAATCTCCCAAGCCTTATCTCTTGTTAATACTTCTGACATTGTAGTGCCTCCTGACTATACTTCAATTGTTGCAGCTACCTGCAGTACCTCTGCAAATGTTTCTGCAATATATTTTCTGTTATCGAAGATTTCCTGACCATCGATTGGCTGGTCAGTTAAGCCTGCTCCCCAGTTAGCGAGGAATGAAATACCAACGATTTCAAGTCCTGCCTGATTAGCTACGATAGCCTCAGGTACGCTGGACATTCCAACAGCATCTGCGCCGATGATACGAAGGAAATTAATCTCAGCTGGTGTCTCGAATGATGGGCCTGCCATCATTGTATATACGCCTTCACGCAGCTTGATGCCATCCTCTGCGCATTTAGCAATGATAGCCTTACGCAGCTTCTTGTTATATGTATCTGACATATCTGGGAATCTTGGACCAAACTCCTCTAGATTCTCTCCCTTGAGTGGGTTGTCTCCTGAGAGGTTGATGTGATCGCTAATCATCATCAGATCGCACATCTCCCAATCTTTATTTACTACACCTGCAGCATTAGTGATAATAAATCTCTTAATGCCAAGTCTGATAAGAACTCTAACTGGCATTGTTACGAGCTGCATCTCAAATCCCTCATAGAAGTGGAATCTTCCAGCAAGCGCAATGACCTTCTTATCTCCGATATTGCCGTAGATAACCTCACCCTTGTGGCCAACAACTTTAGTTGTTCTAAATCCAGGAATTTCTGAATATGGAACTACGATAGGATTCTCTATTCTATCTGCAAAATCATTCAGTCCTGATCCGAGTACCATACCTACATCGGCATGCTCGATTCCCTTGGTCTTAAGATAGGCTGTTGCGCCATCAATCATATTAGATAAACCAATTTCCATAGTGTTACTCCTTTTCTTTTATTTGATAAGCAGCTCTGCAATCTGAACAGCGTTAGTAGCTGCGCCCTTTCTTACTTGGTCTCCGCAGCACCAGCAGCGCCTGCGCCACTAGTTGCCTGATAAGTTGACGCATACATTGCCTTAATAGGGCTAAGCTTAAAGTCGAACACCAGCCACTCGGCTGCATCAACGAGCTTATGCCAGGCTGGATCCACCAAATTTTAGAACCTTAATCATTACGTTCTCCCAATTATCTAACAGCTGCAAAGAAGAGTTTTATCCCCTTAGCCTCACAGCTACGAGCAATCATATGCATCTCAGCAACCGACACCTTCCTAGCAATTCCTCGTCTTCCATTGTAGCTGAGATAGTATTCTTGTAATTCGCTATTATTATCTATTATTACAGGTTCGCTATTATATATGTGAGCAACAGGTCCGCCCTGCATAATGTCTATTACGTCCTGTATAACGGATTCTCCTGTAGGGAGCATTCCTGCACCCTGTCCGTAGAAGCTCTGCGTTCCAATATTCTTTCCGACGAGAGTTATGAGATTGTTATTGCTACCTACATTAGCCTCTAGCGTATCGGATTTGAACAGCATAGGTTCTACATATATGCTAATTTTACCCTCATCGAGTTTCTTGGCATTCATCATTAACTTGCAGGTGTAGCCCTTCTCATTGAACCAATCGATATCTTCCTTCTCGATTTTATCTATTCCACAGCAAGGAACGTCCTGCTCATCAATAACTGTATTAAAGGCAATATTTGCACTGATAACAGTCTTGCGCAAAGTATCCAGACCAGCAACATCCGATGTAGGATCTGCCTCAGCATATCCCAGCATCTGTGCCTGCTTGAGAGTTTGATCATAATCTACGCCTTCCTTGTGCATGGCGTCGAGAATGTAGTTGCATGTGCCATTTACAATGCCTCTTACTTCTTCAATCTCATCACAGCGCTTGGTTCTCTCAAGATTGTACAACCATGGAATTCCGCCACCAGCAGTTGGTGTAAACTTGAGCATTACATCATTATCAAGTGCAGCGCACATGAGCTCGTCATAACATGCACTAATAAGGTTTTTATTAGGTGTTACTACATGCTTACCTGCATTAAGGCATGCCAGCACATACTCTCTTGCTGGTTCAACGCCGCCCATAGACTCGATAACGACATCTATACTGTCATCCTGCCAGATTTCTTCAGGAGCAACAGTAAATATTTCTAACTTCTCATCAGCTTTAAGAGCATTCTCATACTCAGGGCGAAGCCTTCTTGAGAAAATTTTTACAACTTCAAGTCCTTCTGTTTCTCTGGCAATCTTATAAGCACCGTAACCAATGGTACCAAATCCCATGATTCCTACTTTCATTTTTACTCCCATCTGAGACCAGACTATTGTCCGTTCGCATTCTGAAAACACTTGTCTTTATTCAGTGAGTAATGTATCATAAAAATGCACTTTTTTCAACGGGAGCAGACAATGATTAAGTATATAAGTACAAGAAATTCCAAGCATATTATCACATCATCGCAGGCCATCCTTAACGGACAGGCACCAGATGGTGGTTTATATATTCCGGACGATCTCTCAAGCATCGTTCTTGACGATTATCACGAGGTTACCAACCTGGATTTTCGAGGAATGGCCAAGGTTGTTTGGAATAAGTTTTTCCCAGACTACGGAGAAGCTGTAATTGATGAATTAGTTGAGCGAAGCTATAAGAACAAGTTCTCCAGCGATGCAATTACACCACTTAGCAAAGTTGGTAAGGACGGCTATGTTCTCGAGCTATATCACGGTCCAACCGCCGCTTTCAAGGATGTAGCTCTTTCTGCTCTGCCTAACCTCTTAACCAAAGCTAGAGAGATGAATGATTTCACAGATGAAATACTCATTCTCACAGCTACATCAGGCGATACAGGTTCGGCTGCCCTCTGTGGATTTAGCGACGTTCCTGGTACACGCATCATCGTCTTCTATCCTGAAGGCGGAGTATCCGAAACACAGAAATTGCAGATGGTTACAGCTGCAGGTAGCAACACTTGCGCATGCGCTATTCAAGGCAATTTTGACGATGCCCAGACAGGTGTTAAGCAGCTCTTTAGAGAAATACCTCAGCCTACCAAGGGTGTCAGCCTGTCCAGTGCCAATTCAATCAACATTGGCCGTCTGGTACCTCAAGTTGTTTACTATTTCTCGGCATACAAGCAGCTCGTAGATATGGGTGCTATAGCAGATGGATGTAAAGTAAACTTTACAGTTCCAACTGGTAATTTTGGCGATATTATGGCTGGATATTTTGCAATGAAGATGGGGCTTCCTGTTGGCAAGCTCATATGTGCTTCCAACCCTAATGATGTCCTCACCGAGTTCCTGAACACCGGTCATTACAACAGGAAGAGGACTTTCTATAAGACTACATCTCCTTCCATGGATATACTGGTTTCGAGCAATCTCGAACGTCTTCTCTACTATGTATGTGGAGAAGAAAACACAGTTAAATACATGCAGCAGCTCCAGGAGTCTGGCGAATACCAGATCACTACAGAAGAGCTCGCCGAGATACAGTCCGTATTCGTCGGACTCGCTGCCAGCGATGAACAAGGTAGCGATGCAATCGGCCGTATATACAATGCGGAACACTATCTAATGGACACTCATACAGCGATTGCCTGGAGCTGTTACGAGAAATACATGGAATCTGATGCAGGTACTAATGTTGTGCTCAGCACTGCATCCCCATACAAATTCTGTGCTTCGGTATTAAGAGCCCTTGGTGCAACCACTGGCACAGACCGTGAGAATATGGATAAATGTCACCAGCTCACAGGTTCGACAATTCCTTCCGGTCTTGCCGGAATATTTGAGCGAGAGATCAGACACACTGATGTCATCGCTATTGATGATATGAAACACTATGTAATCGATAAAGCTTCTAAATAGGAGTCGTGATGAACGGTAAATATATGATTGTGGACAAAGCCCTTCTCCCATCCTATTGTGAGAAGGTCATAGAAGCAAGGCAGCTGCTAGAAGACGGAGTAGCTAAGGATGTCAGCGAAGCTGTTAAGAAGGTTGGTATTTCACGTTCAACATTCTATAAGTACAAAGATATGGTTCGTGAAATGAGCACTATTTCTATGGGCAGACACGCCATCGTTTCTATGATGATGAATCACCGCGTAGGCGTTCTCTGGACCGTACTTCGTGTTATATCCAACTATGACTACAGTGTATGGACAATCACCCAGAATCCGCCGGTTGACAACAAAGCCAACGTTGTCATCACCCTCGATCTTGGTCAGGACGCGGATTCGCTTGACGATATGCTTAATGAAATAGCAACACTACCTGGACTATCACGCATCCAGTTACTCGGTATTGATTAGGAGGAAACGCAATTGGATTTCAAACAGATTGAAGCATTTGTTAACGTAGTAAGATATAAGAGCTTTAGCAAGGCAGCCGACGCTACCTTCTTTACTCAGCCAACTATCAGTTCTCATATTCAGAATCTTGAGAATGAGCTCAATGTCAAATTGCTCAACCGCAAAGGCAGAACAGTTGAGATGACGCCTCAGGGTTCCGAATTCTACAAGTATGCGATTGAGATGATTAACGCCAGATCAGCAGCAATGGATGCTCTTGGTGCTGGCGACGATGAGGTAAGCGGCATCCTCGAGATTCAGACTTCTTCAATCCCAGGAATTACTTTCCTGCCCGATTATCTCGCTGAATTCCGCAAGGGACATCGAAATGTTAAATACTATGTTGCCCTTTCAGATACTGAGGCAGTAATTGACAATATTATAGATAGACGCGGTGAAATTGGATTTATAGGAGATACAATTAACAACAGCGTAATAGATGCAACCAAAATCGGCAATGACAATATAGTTATGTTTGCCCCTATTTCTTACGGCCTGTCAGGACATATTTCTATATCTCAGGCGAGCGTCCTACCATTTCTCTGGCGTGAGACAGGCTCTGCAACAAGAAAGACTTTCGAAGCAGTAGCGATGTCACACGGATTGGACAAGAGCGGTTTTGAGGTGGCAGGCCTCTTTAACGACATCGATTCAATGATTCGCTCCGTAGAGGCGGGTCTCGGTGTAGCCGTTATTTCCGAAAGCATTGCCACTAAGATAGCTGATCGTGTATCAATTCTGGATATCGATGATTTTGGGTCAGATAGGGCATTCTATATTATTAAACTTAAGAACGCATCTCTCTCACCTGTTGCCTCAGCTTTCTACGACTATGTAGTATCTCAAAGCGCAGTCAAATAACATTCATAGAGATTATCAATAGGACAATAATGCTTCTATGGAGTATTATTGCCCTACCAATATATTAAGGAATTATTTCATGGCAGATTCATGCAAAGTAAAATTTATAGATCCTAACGAGAAGATTCGTCTCACCCAGATGACTACAGCTGGCGGATGAGGAGCAAAACTAGGACCGGGTGTCCTATCAAGTATTCTCTCCGGACTGCCTAAGATCAATGACGATAGAATTTTAGTTGGTTTTGATAGCAATGACGATGCTTGCGTGTACCGCGCTAGCGACGACCTCGCCATTATCAATACAATCGACTTCTTCCCACCTATCGTTGATGATCCATACAAGTTTGGACAGATTGCAGCTGCGAACTCCCTGAGCGATGTATATGCAATGGGCGGACAGCCAAAGCTCGCAATGAATCTCCTCTGTGTTCCTAACTGCCTCCCTCTCGATGCAGTTAAGGCAATACTCGAGGGCGGTAACGACAAAGTCAGCGAATGCGGTGCTACCATCGTAGGTGGACATAGTATCGAGGACAACGAACCAAAATACGGTCTCTCCGTAACAGGCTTCGCTCATCCAGATGATATTCTTTCTAACAGTGCTACCTCAGGAAAGCTGCTAGTAATTACTAAGAAAGTTGGTACAGGTGTACTGACTACAGCAGCCAAAGCCGATCTTCTTGAAGCAAGCGAGATTCAGGCTATGGAAGATACTATGGCCCGGCTCAACAAATACGGCTGGCTAGCCATGGAGCAGATTCGCAAGGCCGGTGCTAAGATAGATGGATGCACTGACATCACTGGTTTTGGACTAATCGGTCATGCTGCTGAGATGGCCAAGGCGGGCGATGTAACTCTCGAATTATTCACGAGCAAGGTGCCTATTTTCACCAAGGCTCTCGAGATGGCCAAGATGGGCATCATCCCTGCGGGCGCTCATCGCAACAGAGATTACATTGGACCTGACGTGGCAGCATTCCTATCTAAGGATCCTGAACGCGATATAGATCTTAGAGCAAGAATCGATTGCCTCTACGATCCACAGACATCAGGCGGACTCCTCATCGCAATAGACGAGAAACATGTCAAAGATCTCCAGCAAGCACTCGGAGAACAAGGCTGCGAATCTGCAATCATCGGTCAATTCACAGACAAGAAGCAGAGCTTCATCGAAC
>R21__coassemble_1313_pt1 | contig 17034 bp, 12 predicted proteins | sample R21__metabat2_high_PE_011 | metagenome-assembled genome bin R21
GTCTACATGGATCTACACAATTACAAGAAACACGGTTATTGATTACTTTAGAACGATAAAAATACATATCGAATTTTTGGATGAGATTGCGGCGGATACGCTGCCCGTTGATTCGCTTGTTGACGATGAGCTGCTTGAAGATCTTGCGGATGCTCTTGAAACACTTTCGGAACGAGAGCGGGATTTGATTATTCTGCATTATTACAAGGGATACACACTCAAGCGAATTTCCGAAATGATGGATATGTCTTATATAAATGCGAAACTCATACACACAAAGGCGCTTTCTATGCTTCGGCTTAATATGCGCATTGCGGGGGAGAGAATGATAATGGCTAAATTTGAATTGAACCTTACCAACATAGACAAAGCGAGTCAAACTGTTACCGACTTTCTCTCAAACGAAAAGGTTGCGCCCAAAGAGGTACAGAGGATACGCCTTTCCGTTGAGGAGATCCTGCTGAAGTATTTTGATTCCGCAGGTAATGGTGTAAATTTTGAAGTTATCACATCAAAGCGCTTTCGCACATTGAAAATTGAACTTGCGGTGGCTGACGATAGCATAGACCCCTTTGCCGATGGAGAGGGCGAAGGAACTATCCTGAACAACCTTCTTGCCAATCTTGGACTTGCACCGACGTGGCGATATAGAAATGGCAAGAACATCATAACCTTTACCGCAAAGAAGCAGAGAAAGATGTCTCAGATATCGCAGCTCGGCATTGCAATTCTTGCTGCGATTGCTCTGGGCTGTATCTGTCTGATGCTGCCCGATAAGGTGTCCACTTTTATATCTGCTTCGCTCGTTGCCCCCCTGTTCGATACTTTTATGGGACTGCTGTCTGCAATTGCAGGCCCCATCATCTTCTTATCGGTAGCTTGGGGCATCTGCGGTATTGGCGATATGGCCACTTTTGGCAAAATCGGTAAAAAAATGATTGGGCGGTTTCTCCTTGTCTCAGTGATCGTCGGAGCAGTAATGACGGCTCTGTTCGCTCTGTTTTTCAAAACATCTGCATCTGGCGGAGCGGCATTTGAGTTCTCCGACCTATATGAAATGATACTGGACATTATTCCTGACAACCTATTTTCTCCCTTTATTGAAGGAAACTCTTTACAGATTATTTTTATTGCGATTATCGTTGGCCTGACGATGCTATTCCTCGGCAACAGAATTCCGATAATGATGAGCGCCATAGATCAATTAAATATGGTGATGCAAACCATTATGAGTGCGGTTAGTTCCTTTATCCCGTTTTTTGTGTTCGGCAGCATTTTTAATATGATCGTCGGAGGCAATCTTCTTTCTGTGCAAAATCGTATAAGCTGATAGTCGTGATGCTTCTCGGTGATCTGGTTTTGATGGCGGCATACTTGTTCCTTGTGTCTGTCAGAAAAAAGGTGACACCGCTTACGCTTTTCAAAAAATTGATGCCGACTTATATTATCGGTCTTACTACCGCATCAGCAGTAGCTGCGTATCAAACGAACATTTCGACCTGTGAAAAGAAACTCGGCATTGATAAAAAACTTATTGATATCGGAATACCTCTCGGACAAGTCATCTTCATGCCTGGTGCAATCGTTCTGTTCGTAGCCGCCGCATTTGGCATGGCCGAAACATACGGTGTCGCTATCACACCGATCTGGATGTTCACCGTATTTATTATCTGCGTAATTCTGGCGATAGCAGCACCGCCTGTTCCCGGAGCTGCACTTACATGCTACACGATTTTGTTTATGCAGCTTGGCATTCCCGCAGATGCGATTGCTGTTGTTATCGCATTGAATGTTATTCTTGAATTTGTTGCAACGGCTGTTAATCTGTTCTGCTTGCAAACCGAGCTTGTTGAACTTTCGGGATCGTTGCAGACACTTAAAACCGAGGTGCTACGCAACAAAGCGGTGTAACACAAATCCTTGCAATGTCAGCATTTTAAGTGTTGACATTGCTTTTTGTTTATAGTATCATTTACGTCGGTTAGCCGCACGAAACAGGTTTATTATCTTAAGCGTAGCACCTGATTAGGCGAGACTGGTTTTAGGAGGAAAATATATTATGTACGCAATTATTCAGACTGGCGGTAAGCAGTACAGAGTACAGGAAGGCGACGAGTTCAAGGTAGAGAAGCTCGAAGCTAAGGTTGGCGACAAGGTTGTATTCAACGAAGTTCTCACAGTTGGTGGAGACAAGCTGATTGTTGGAAAGCCTTACGTTGACGGATATGCAGTAACTGCAAAGGTACTCGAGCACGGCAAGAACGATAAGGTTATCATCTACAAGTACAAGGCTAAGAAGGACGAGAGAACTAAGAACGGCCACAGACAGCCATATACACTTGTTAAGGTAACAGCTATCTGTGAAGGCACTAAGGATGCAGCTAAGAAGGAAGAGCCTGCAAAGAAGGCTGCTCCTGCAAAGGCAGCAAAGGCTGAAGTTAAGGCTAATGCTTCTATGAAGAAGGATGAGCTGCTCGCTATCGCTAAGGATATGGGCATCGAGGTAACAGCAAAGGCAACTAAGGCTGACATCCTCGCAGCAATCGAAGCTAAATAATAAGAGAAGAGGAGGTATTATCGATGTCAAGTAAAAAGGGAGTAGGAAGTTCCAAGAACGGTAGAGACTCAGAGTCTAAGAGACTTGGACTTAAAGTAGGTGCTGGTGAATACGTTAGCGCTGGAAGCATTCTCGTTAGACAGAGAGGAACTAAGTTCCATCCTGGTAACAATGTAGGTATTGGCGGAGACGACACTCTGTTCGCAATGATCGATGGAGCTGTTACATTCGAGAGATACGACAAGAAGAGAAAGCAGGTTAGCGTTTACGCTAAGGAAGCATAATTACTATATTAGCCCCTACGTTATGTAGGGGCTATTTTTATTACTATGGTGAAATAAATGTTTGTAGATAGAGCAGAAGTAACAGTAATATCAGGCAAAGGCGGTAATGGCGGCGTTACCTTTAGACACGATCCTTATGTACCAGACGGCGGTCCAGACGGTGGTGACGGTGGTGATGGCGGCAATGTAATTTTCGTTGCTGATAGAAACCTGAGAACTCTTATGGATCTCAAATTCAAGAGAAAGTATCAGGCGGAAAATGGTCAGAATGGAATGAAGCGCAACAGATTCGGCAAGAAGGGTGAGAATCTGTATATTAAAGTGCCTGTTGGAACTCTGATTATTGATAAAGAGACTGGAACGCTGATGAAAGACCTCCGTGAGAATGGAGATGAGGTAATTGCTGCCAAGGGCGGCAAGGGTGGACGTGGCAATGTTCACTATAAGTCTAGCGTTAGACAGGCTCCTAATTTTGCTGAGGCAGGTGGTCCAGCTAAGGAAAGAGAAGTTATTCTCGAGTTAAAACTGCTGGCAGATGTTGGTTTGCTCGGTTTTCCTAACGTAGGCAAGTCCACACTATTATCTGTTTGTACTAGTGCCAAGCCTAAGATCGCTGGATATCACTTTACTACCATCGATCCGAATTTGGGAGTAGTTGATATGTACGATACCAGCTTTGTAATGGCTGATATTGCTGGAATTATCGAAGGCGCATCTGAAGGTGTTGGCCTTGGATTCAAATTCTTAAAGCATATCGAAAGAACCAAGGTGCTAATTCATGTAATTGACGTTAGCGGATCAGAAGGCAGAGATCCAATTGATGATTACAAGAAAATCAATGCTGAACTCGCAGCATATAATCCTAAATTATTAAATAAACCACAGATTATTGCAGCTAACAAGATGGACATTGTTTTCGATCAGGATAAATTACAGGAATTTATGGATTTCATGAAGAAAGAAGGAAGACCTGTATTTCCTATTAGCGCAGCAACCAAACAGGGAATTAAAGAACTGATGGACGAGGCGCTGTATAGAATTCAGACTTACGAAGAAGACGAAACAATGGATTACGAAATGTTTGACTTCGAGAAAGATGAATTTGACGCTGATTACAAAAAGATTTCCGGATTCGTCGATGAAGATGGAGTATATGTTCTCGAGGGTAAGCAGTTAACTAAGATCTTTAATTCTACTAATTTCACAGACAATGGATCAATTAGATATCTGTACAACTATATTGTAAAGCAGGGCGGCATCAAGCTGTTGCAACAGCTTGGTCTCAAGGAAGGCGATACTGTAAGAATTGAGAACTTTGAGTTTGAATACACAGATGATTAGTATTAACACTATGATAAGGTTCTAAAACAATACAAATAATATTCAAATTTCAAGTAATAGAGGGGCGAAATGCTCCTCTATTTATGTTACAATGTAAATAACTATAGTTAAAAATGGAGAAACTATGTTTAAAAGCGATTTCAGTAAAGTATTAAGTGACGAATTACTGTATTTGTACAACACTGGTAAGTGCTATTATGCTTACCGTAATTGGGGTGCACATATTACTGAGGGAGTTGATGAAAACGGCAATATATCAACCGGTGTTCAGTTCACAGTGTGGGCTCCTGATGTAAAGAGTATTAGAGTAATTGGTGACTGGAATAATTGGGATGGCAATGACTATCTTGAACCAATTAGAGATAGTGGCGTTTTCTCTGCCTTCATTCCAGGCGTTAAAGAATTCGATAAATATAAATACGATATTGAGACTGCTACTAGCGAACATCTGATTAAATCAGATCCATACGCTTTCCAATCTGAACTAAGACCTTATACTGCTTCTGTTGTTGCTGATCTTACTTATTCATGGACAGATAATAAGTGGATGCAGTTTAGAGAGAGTAGGAACAACAACGTAGAACCTCTTAATATCTATGAGTGTCATCTGGCATCATGGATGAGACATCCTGTTGAAGATGGTTTTTATTCTTATAAAGAATTAGCAGATAGACTTATCCCATACATTAAAGAGATGGGCTATACACATATAGAGATAATGCCAATTATGGAACATCCTTTAGATGCTAGCTGGGGATATCAAGTAACTGGATATTATTCTGCAACCTCCAGACATGGTAATGCGGTGGATTTTAAACATTTTATCGATCAGTGTCACAATGAGGGAATTGGAGTAATACTCGATTGGGTTCCTGGACACTTCTGTCCTGACAGCCATGGACTTGCTAACTTTAATGGAACTATGTTGTATGAGAGCGAGATTCATCCTGATTGGGGAACCTACAAGTTCGATTTTGGCAGAGGTCAAGTGAGAAGCTTCTTGCTGAGTAATGCGATGTTCTGGCTTGATGAATTTCATGCTGATGGCATCAGAGTTGATAGTGTTAGTAGCATGTTGTATCTCAATTTCGGTGTTAGTGACAAGAAGAATAAGAAATTCAATAAGTATGGAGGTGAAGGCAATCTAGAAGCTATTGAATTCTTAAGAGAGTTCAACTATATGGTTGGCACTTACTTCCCAGGCGTATTCACTGCAGCTGAAGAGAGCACTGCTTGGCCTATGGTAACAATGCCTCCTAGTGAAGGTGGCCTCGGATTCCACTTCAAGTGGAATATGGGTTGGATGAACGACACGCTTGAATATATGTCGTGCGACTTCCCGTTTAGAGATGGCAGTCACAACAAGCTAACATTTGCAATGACATATGCGTATAGCGAGAACTATATTTTGCCTCTATCACACGACGAAGTGGTTCATGGTAAGAAATCACTAATGGGTCGCATGCCTGGAGATATCTGGAGACAGTTTGCTGGGGTAAGACTGTTGACAATGTATCAGATGACACATCCTGGCAAGAAACTAAACTTCATGGGTCATGAACTTGCAACATTCATTGAGTGGCGCGAGTATGAAGAATTGGAATGGTTCATGTTGCAATATGAAAACCATGCCAAGCATCAGAAGTTCATTGCTGATATTAATAAGATTTACAGAGAACATCCTGCTCTCTGGACTAGAGATTGTCAGATGGACGGATTTATGTGGCTTGACCCGGATAACAAAGATCAGAGCATTCTTACCTATATGCGATTTGGCGATGTTAAAGGTAAGAAGGGCGATGCAGCCTATGAAAAGCTCGTTATAGCGCTAAATATGGACGTACAGGCCTATGATACTTATAGGATAGGCGTTCAAGAACCTGGAGTATACACGGAATTAATTAATTCTGATGATGTGAAATATGGTGGAAGTGGCAAGATCAATCCAAAGCCAATCGTTGCAGAGAAGATACCAATGCACGGACAACCATATTCGATAGAAATAAAAATGCCTGTAGTAGGCGGTACGATTTTTAGGAGAAGTAATGATTAACTGCAAAGAAGATTTTAAAGAAAGATATTCCTTACAACTGCATGAGATGTACGGAAGACCAATTGAGCTCTGTGACAACAGAGAGAAATATGAAGCCTTGGTACGTCTCATTAGAATTATTGGCGGAGAGATCAATCGTACGAACGAACTCTCAGATAGAGAAGACAAGAAAGTATATTATTTCTCGATGGAATTCCTTATTGGAAGACTGCTTGAGAACTATTTGCTCAATCTTGGAATTAGAGATTATGTAGCTGAAGGCCTACAGGAAATGGGCTCTAGCCTTGAAGATATCTGTGAGTGCGAAGCTGATCCGGGACTTGGTAATGGCGGCCTCGGTCGTCTTGCTGCTTGCTTTATGGATTCTATTGCAGCTCTTGGAATTAATGGAGACGGAATGGGTCTTAGATATAGATTCGGTTTGTTCCGTCAGAAAATTGAAAATGGATATCAGATTGAATTACCGGATGCTTGGATGGATGATGGCTATCCATGGGCAAGAAAGAGATCTTCCGATTCAATAATTGTTAAGTTCGGCGGCAAAGTTGAGAGAGAATTTGTCGATGGCGAGATGCAGTACAAGTATGTTGACTATGATTGCATCAAAGCAGTTCCTTACGATTTACCAATAATCGGTTTTGGTGGCACAACAGTTAATACTTTGCATCTGTGGGACGCTCAGCCTGTTCATGACACAATTGATATGGATGCGTTCAACCGCGGAGAATACAGCGATGCTATTAAGGACAAAGCGGATATTCTTGCTATTACAAGTATTTTGTATCCTAACGATAACAATGGTATTGGACGTAGACTTAGACTCAAGCAGGAGTATTTCCTTGTTGCTGCTGGAGTTGGCCATATTATTAGAGATTACAAGTCAAGATACGGCAGTGATGCTTGGGATAAATTCCCAGAAAAAGTCGCTATCCACATTAACGATACACATCCTACAATGTGTATCCCTGAGCTCATGCGTATACTGATGGATGATGAGAATCTTGAATGGGATGAAGCTTGGGATATTACTACTAGGACTGTTTCATTTACTAACCATACAGTTCTGCCTGAGGCATTGGAAAAATGGGATATTCCTCATTTCAAGGAACTCCTGCCTAGACTGTATATGATCATCGAAGAGATCAATAGAAGATGGGAAGACAGTATTCCATCTGATATGGGCAAGGATATGTATGTTGTTAAGAGACATACTTCGGTTCTATGGGATAACGAAGTAAGAATGGCTAATCTCTCTGTTATCGGTAGCCATTCTGTTAACGGAGTGTCTGCTCTACACAGCGACATTTTGGTTAATTCAGTATTTAAGGATTTTTATTCTATTAATCCAGAGAAATTCAACAATAAGACAAATGGTATTTCTCATAGAAGATTCATGATTCAGTCCAACCCTTCACTCGCTGGATTGATCAATAAATATATTGGAAATAGCTGGCAATCAGATCTTTTCGAGGTAAAGAAGATTGATGCATATGCTGACAACGAGGAGTTCCTCGCTCAGCTTGCTTTATCCAAGAGAGAGAACAAGCTAAGACTTGCTGCATATATCAAGGAGCACCTGGATATCGATGTTGATCCAGATTCAGTATTTGATGTTCAGGTTAAGAGAATGCATGCCTATAAGAGACAGCTTCTTAACGGATTGAAGATTCTGCATGTTTACAATCTTCTTAAGGAGAATCCTAATCTGCCGATTAATAATTACACATTTATTATTGCAGGCAAAGCTGCTCAGGGTTACGCATTTGCTAAGACAACAATAAAGTTTATTAACAGCCTTGCTGATTTAATCAATTCTGATCCAGATGTCAATCAACGTATCAAGGTTGTGTTTATTGAGAATTTCTGCGTTTCTAACGCACAACTAATTTATCCCGCTGCTGATATCTCTGAACAGATTTCAACTGCTGGTAAAGAGGCTAGTGGTACTGGCAACATGAAGTTCATGATGAATGGAGCTGTAACACTAGGAACTATGGATGGTGCCAATGTGGAGATCCATAACCTGGTTAGTGACGATAATATCTCAATATTTGGTTATTCTTCTGATGAGACTGAGAATTTCTATAGACACGGTGGCTACAATGCGGCTCAGGTGGCTAGTAGAGATCCTAGATTAACTAAGATGCTGAGCCAGCTGATAGATGGTACATTTGCAGGCAGTGGTTGCAATTTCTGGGAAATTTACGATTCATTACTTAGACAGAATGATGAATACTTTGTTCTTGGTGATTTTGACTCTTATTTCAATGCTTGGTTAGAACTAGATAAGGCATATAGCGATAAGAATAGATGGGGAAAAATGTCTCTTGCTAATATTGCAAATTCAGCTTTCTTCACAAGTGATAGAACTATTAACGAGTACGCAAAGGATATATGGGGTCTTTAATGGCATGAGAGGGGGCAACCTATGAAGAAGAAAAAATGCATAGCAATGTTGCTGGCTGGAGGACAGGGAAGTAGATTAAAATCCCTGACAGAAAGTATAGCAAAACCTGCTGTATCTTTCGGAGGCAAGTATAGAATTATCGATTTCAGCTTGTCTAACTGTGTTAATTCAGGAATTGACACAGTTGGTGTTCTGGTACAGTATAAACCACTTGTCCTTAATAAATACGTTGGAACCGGTGAATCCTGGGATCTTGACGTTGCAGATGGAGGAGTACATATTTTGCCACCTTATGCCGGTGTCGATGGAGGACAGTGGTATGAAGGCACTGCAGACGCTATATATCATAACATCGACTTCATCGATATGTACAATCCTGAGAATGTACTGATTTTGTCTGGCGACCATATATACAAGTCTGACTATAATAAGATGCTACAGACTCATATCGAGAAAGACGCTGACCTTACAGTAAGCGTCATGGAAGTTCCTATTGAGGAAGCTAGCAGATTCGGCATCATGTCAACCGATGATGAGGATAGAATTACTAAATTTGCCGAAAAACCTATTGAGCCAGAAAGCAATCTCGCTTCTATGGGCATCTACATCTTCAAATGGGATGTACTGAGACGCAATCTTCTTATCGATCACGATATGAAAGATTCTGATCATGATTTTGGAAAGAACATTATTCCTATGATGCTTCGTGATGGCAATCCTCTGTATGCGTACAGATTTGATGGATATTGGAAGGATGTAGGAACTATTTCCAGCTACTATGATGCTCAGATGGATCTTATGGATCCTGATGTTGAGTTCAATGTATTTAGTAAAGAAAACAGAGTATATTCAAATTCCAACATGTATCCACCTCAGTTCGTAGGAGATACAGCTAAGATTAGTGATTCCATGATTTCTAATGGCTGTGCTATCTATGGCACAGTTGAGCATTCTATTCTGGGTTCTGGCGCTGTAGTAGAATATGGTTCTGTAGTAAAAGATTCTATTCTGCTACCTAATTCTCATGTTGGTAAATTCTGTTATATTGAACGCGCTATTATTAATGAAGGCCATGTAGTTGATGAGGGAACTAATATTGGTGGACCTGATTCAGAGGTTCAACTCGTTGGCGAAACTCATCTGACAATATAGGGAAGGGGGCATAGTGATGAAAACTATTGGATTAATTACAGCAAATTATACTAACAGTAAATTTGGTTCACTTACAGAGAAAAGACCCCTTGCTTCACTCCCATTTGCCGGAAGATATAGGCTAATTGACTTTGTACTCTCTAATATTATTAATGCTGGAATAACTAAGGTTGGAATAATTACACCATTTAATTCCGGTTCCATTATTGACCACGTTGGTTCGGGCAAACCATGGTCGCTTGACCGCAAGAAGGATGGACTATTCTTGATGCCAGGATCTGTTTATGGAGTACATACTGATGACAGCAAGTTCCTGTTCAAGGATATTACTGATAATAGAGCATTTGTAGAAAGAAGCGATTCAGAATATGTTCTTATTTCTTCAAGCAGTCATGTTTATAACATGGACTATAACGAGCTGATTGATTTCCATGCTGCTAGTGACAACGAAATGACTATTTTGTATAAGAAGGTTGTCGCAGAAGAAGGTTGTATTGGTTATTTCCTTAATATTGATTCTAATGGCAAGGTAAAGGGATTTGATACTAATCCATCAATTGGCAGTTCAAATTTATTCATGGACTGTGTAATTGTTAATCGCAACTTCTTATTAGATTGTATTAATTGGTTTGAAGCTCTTGGTCACAAGGATTTCTTCGAAATCATTAATGATAATATTGATAAGTTCAAGGTTGGTGGATATGAATTCACTGGATATCTTGGTAAGATTGACGATGTTTCTGAATACCTTAAAGTGTGCAGTGATCTTGCTGATTATGACATTCGTAATGAGATATTCCATGAAGATAGAACTATCTATACTAAGGTTCAAGACGATGCTCCTGTACTGTACAGAGGTGCTGGAACTGCTGTGAATTCAATTATTGGAGCCGGTTGCAGAATTGAAGGCGTTGTAGATCACAGCTCTATATTCAGAAGTACTAAGATTGGTTCTAATGCTATTGTTAAGAACTGCGTTGTAATGATGTATTGTGAAATTGGAGATGGCGCTGTTCTGGAGAATGTTATCTGCGACAAATTTGTTAAGGTATCTCCAGGAGTTAAGCTTATTGGATCTCCAGAGAAACCAATTATTCTTGATAAAGGAATGCATGTATAAATATGTATACTAACAAGAAGAAGAAAATACTATTTGCTGCCTTCGAGGCAACACCTTTCGTTAAGACTGGTGGTCTTGGTGACGTAGCAGGATCACTTCCGCAGCACATCAAGAATGATGAGTATGATATTAGAGTGATTTTGCCAAAACTCAGTGCAATTCCAGCTGAATATCATGACAAAATGAAGTTCGTGAAGCATTACGAGGTACCACTAGGTTGGCGTAATTGCTACTGCGGTTTGTTTACATTGCGCAAGGGCGGAGTTACTTATTATTTCCTTGATAATGAGTATTATTTCCATCGTTCCAAGGTATATGGTGAGTTTGACGACGCGGAGAGAGTAGCATTCTTTTCTAAAGCTGTTCTCGAAACAATTAGACATATTGGCGCGAACTACATGCCTGATATCATTCATTGCAATGATTGGCATACAGCTTTAATACCAGTATTCCTTCATGAACATTATAGAAATGCTCTCGGATTCGATAGAATTAAGACTGTATTTACTATTCACAATCTCAAGTTCCAGGGACAGTATGATAAGTTTGTTACTGGTGATATTCTTGGCTTAATGAATTCGCCTGCTGACCCACAGATGATTCACGATGATGCTGTTAATTTCATGCAGGGTGCTGTAATCTATGCAGATGCTGTTACAACAGTAAGTCCTACTTATGCACATGAGATTTGTACCGCAGCTTACGGAGAGGGATTGGAAGGATTATTCCAGTCTAGAAGCTACAAGCTTTCCGGTATTATTAACGGAATAGATAATAAGGATATCGATCCAGAAACCGACAAAAGAATTGTATGCAATTACACTTTGGACGATCTAAGCGGCAAAGCAAAGTGCAAGGAGGAGCTACAGAAAGAACTAGGATTTGAGGTAAATCCCGATGTTCCACTATTCTGCATGGTTTCTAGATTGACTGTACAGAAGGGCGCTAATTTAATTAAGAATCTGCTTGGAACTTTTTCTGATAGAAATATGCAGTTGGCTATTCTTGGTACTGGTGACAAGGAATTCGAGCGAGCATTTGAAGGAATGGCTCATTACAGACCAGATAAGTTTGCTGCTAGAATTATGTTTAATGAGCCTATGTCTAGAAGATTCTATTCTGGAGCTGATGCATTCCTAATGCCATCTGCTTTCGAACCATGTGGCCTTGCCCAGATGATGGCAATGAGATATGGAACTTTGCCAATTGTACGCGAAACAGGCGGTCTTAAAGATACTGTTAAGGGTTATTGGGATCACGGTCTCGATGCAAATGGTTTTTCATTTAAAGACTTTGATACAAATGCTGTAAGAAGTGTTGTTGATAGTGCGCTTACATTGTGGTTTGAAGACCATGATACTTGGGAGAAGTTACAATCAAACGCAATGTCTCAAGACTTTGGATGGGAAACAAGTGCTGGCAAATATCGTGAATTATATTCATCATTATTCTAATTTGGAGAATTAAATGAAACTATATCACAATTCATGGAATCTAGATTATAGAGATCCTTTTGGAGCTGCGGAGGTCGGTACAATCTGCCGACTGGCTCTTGACGTTTATGATGCACCAGGAGTTAGAGTATTTCTTCACGTTTTCAGAGATGGATACGGCGAAAACATTATTGAAATGTGGCCTGATGAACATATGAAGGGTGAAAGAATGCGTTACTCTGTCAAACTAGAACTGCCCGATAGGCCTGATTTAGTTTGGTATTATTTCATTGTTGAATATGGCACTTCATATATTTTCTATGGAAACAATCATGACAAAGTAGGTGGTGAGGGCAAAGAATATAAGATTAACCCTCTACCATATCAAATTACTGTTTTCAAGCCTACTAAGACTCCAGATTGGTACAAGAATAGTATTTGTTACCAGATATTTCCTGATAGATTCGCTAGAGATGATGACTGGAGAACTAGAGCTGAGAATGCCATTGCTGTACGAAATAGACGTATTGGCAAGAATGATAATCCTGAAATTCAGAAACAATTCATAGAAGAGGATTGGAACAAACCTGCTTATTATGTTAAGGACGAATATGGCAATGTATCAGATTGGCCATTCTATTGCGGTAGTCTAAAAGGTATAGAAGAGAAACTGAACTATCTCAAATCTCTTGGTGTTGGTAGCATATACCTCAATCCAATCTTTGAGGCTGTCTCAAATCATCGTTATGATACAGCTGATTATATGAGGGTTGATCCTATTCTTGGTAAAGAAAATGAATTTAGAGATCTGTGTCAAGCTGCCGAAAAACTTGGCATCTCTATTATTCTCGATGGCGTTTTCAGTCATACTGGCGCTGATAGTCTTTACTTTGACAAATTTGGCAACTACAACAGTAGGGGCGCCTATCAGGATGCAGATTCCAAATATCGCAATTGGTACAAATTCGATGATAATGAGGTATGTGGTTACAAGTCTTGGTGGGGCGTTAAGGACCTTCCTGAGGTTGATGAGGATAATGCATATTTCTGCAAGATGATAACTGGCGAAAGTGGAGTTATTAGAAAATGGCTCAGGTCTGGTGCCAGGGGATTCAGGCTGGATGTTGCAGATGAACTGCCGGATTCGTTCATCAAGAATATTAGAAATAGTCTTAAAGATGCAAGTGAAGATAACGTTCTTATCGGCGAAGTGTGGGAGGATGCTAGTAATAAGGTTAGTTATGACACTAACCGCAAATTCTTGATGGGTGAGGAACTGGATGCGACCATGAATTATCCATTGAGACAAATTCTTCTTGATTATATTAATTACACAATTACTTCAGGTGATGCTGCTGGCAGGCTGATGAGCCTTAAAGAAAACTATCCATCAGAATGTTTCTATGGTGCACTTAATGTAATCGGAACACACGATAGGTCTAGAATTCTTACTGAACTTGCAGGCGAGGAAGATTATGAATCTGCTTGCAGTAAGGTCAAGATTATGTCGACTCTTCAGTATTCTTTACCTGGTGTTCCATGCATCTATTATGGTGACGAAGTCGGCATGATGGGTCATACAGATCCTGAAAACAGGGGAGCTTTCCCTTGGGATGAAAATAGACAGAATAAGGACCTTGCATATCATTATAGGATGCTAGGTCTCATATACAATCAGCATCCAGCATTAAAGGATGGAGATTTTGAACTGTTATCCGGACAGTTTAGTTGCATCCCGGATGATGTGCTTTCGTTCTTAAGATATAACGATGATGAACAGATTCTAGTTCTAGCTAACAGAAGTTATGGTTCAACATTCGTAGATATGGGAGAGTTCGGTCTTTCTCCTGATTACTATGCTATCGATTTACTTACTTCCAAGGAAATCAATATATCAGGTTTAATCGAATTAGAGAGCCTTACAGCTAAGATAATTCTTATCAAGGATAAGAAGCCTATCATTCAAGATAAAGAGCGTAGAACCGGAATTATTTGCCATATTAGCTCTATTCCAGGAGGTGTTCTTGGTCAACCTGCTAGAGATTTTGTAGATTGGCTATCAGATATGGGCGTTAAGGTATGGCAAATACTGCCTCTCAATCCTTGTGGAAAGGGTGATTGCCCATATAATACATATTCTGCTTTCGCAGGCAATAATGATTTCATTAATAGATCTGAACTGCCTGAGGAATTAACTGGTTTAAGAGCTTTCTGTGATAAGAATAAATATTGGCTAGATGATTATGCACAATACGTTGTAAACAGAGAGATAAGGGATTATCCTAATAATTCTCATCGTAAAATTGATGAATGGAAATCTATACTGATAAACGAACAGTATTATTTCTATTATCAATGGATGGATCTCAAGAAATATGCTAATAGCAAAGGCATCCAGTTAATGGGTGATTTGCCTATGTTTGTTGGCGGAGATAGTGCGGATATTGAGTTCCATAGGGAGTTGTTCCAAGTTGATTGCGAAGGAAATCTTACAGCGCATGCAGGTGTTCCAGCAGATTATTTCAATCCTGATGGACAAGATTGGGGAATGCCTCTATACAATTGGGATGAGATGAAGAAAACTGGATATGAATGGTGGATCAATCGCTTCAAACAGTGTGCTGAAAGATTTGATATTGTTACAGTTAATCACTTTAGAGGTTTCTCTGAATACTTCTCTATTCCTAATGGTAGCAGTCCTAAGAATGGTACCTGGGTGCCAGGTCCCGGCGCAGATTTCTTTGACTATGTTCAATCTGCACTTGAAGAAGATGGCCTTAATCTTGAAATAATAGCTGAAGATCTTGGTCAATTAGATAATGGCGTTATTAATCTTCTTACTATGACAGGCCTTTCCGGAATGAACGTATGGCAGTTCAATTCTGATGAGATTAATAATATGCCAAGCAGCATTGCAAAGAATAGAGCTTTCTATACAGGAACGCACGATAATCAAACACTGCTTGGATGGCTGAAGGATCAATATTCAGAAACCTTCAACGACGAGAAACTGCTTAAAGTTAAAGCACTTGATGTAATGCATACACTGTTAGCTACGGATGCCCATCTTGTAGTATTACAGCTGCAAGATCTGTTACTTCTTGACGATCATGCAAGAATGAATATTCCAGGCGAGCCAGATGGAAATTGGAAATGGAATATTGAGCAAGAAGAGGGTGACGAATCATTTGCAGATACAGTAGTTCAGATGAGCAGATGGCTCAAGAATGAGATTGTTCAAAGCGACAGATAAATAATAATTAACAGGTGCTGTTTGGCACCTGTTTTTTCGTGCGTAAAAACGCTAAATTCATGCGTTATATTTGCTACAGTGCGCATAATTGGTATATTCCTGCGTATCATTGGCACTCTTAATACTTCAGATACTGGAATACAATTAATAGTATCTGAAGAAGGGAGGATACAATGAAAGTTAGCAACAAAATTACGCTAAATCTTGAAGATATCAAGAAAACATTTATAAAGTTCTTTAGTGATAAGAGGAGGCTTGGTAAAACAATTCTTATTCTACTAATATTGATAATCGCGTTGGGAATAAGGCTACTCAATTTAAATAAAGAACAAGAAAAAGTAGTAATGACAGACGGCGTTTCATCCAATAAACAATCTATGGAAATGTATGTAGACATCAGTGGTGAAGTTAATAAGCCTGGAGTCTATCTAGTTAATGATGGAACAAGACTATATGAGGTAATAGAAAAGGCGGGAGGACTAACAGATAATGCCAATACAGATCAAATCAATCAAGCTGGATATGTAGAAGATGGAGAGAAAATTGTAATACCATCACTTAACGATGAAGTGGTTAAAAACACCGATGTTCAACCAGGTACGTTTAATTCAAACAGTGGTCTTATCAATATCAATACAGCTAGTAAAGATCAGCTGATGGAAATAACCGGAGTAGGCGAAGTAATAGCTGAAAGAATTATAGATTACAGAAAGAATAATAGGTTCAAATCTATCGAAGACATTATGAATGTAAATGGCATCGGCAATGCTACTTACGACAAGATGAAATCTCAGATTACTGTATAGAAAGGATTGCTCATGAAGGAGATAGTACTAAAGGTTAGCGCTAAAAACGAAGAAATAGCCGGAGATATTATGAAATGTCTCGCTAATTATGATTGTCAATACAATATAGTTAAAGAAGATGTATCTAAGAACTACACATATATGATTAAGGATATTCCATATACTAGGTTGGGCGATGTTAATACAAGAACTAATCGCCAATACAGAAAGGACATGGATTTCTATAAGAGTGTCGGTAATATATTATTGTCATTCGGCATTAAATCAACCCAACTAGGTTTCAAATATATCATCGAAAGTATTAGACTGATTAATATTTATGGATTAAATAATTATTCATTATCCGAAGACGTCTATCCTGTTATTTCCAAGTGGTACGACGTTTCTTCTTCATCTGTAGAACATAATATTCGCAACTCTATTGATTCATCATGGAGTAGGTATGTTCAAGGGGAACAGATTAAGTGTGGTATGTCCTGTTTTCTTAAGAGGCCTACTAACTTAAAATTTCTTGATCATATAGCCAAAATTAGCGCCTATCTGGTAGCTGATTCCTATTAATTTGTGTTAAAATATGCCTATATTTTCAAGGAGTAGACGCATGGAAAGATCTAAGATAGATAGAATT
>R21__coassemble_1344_pt1 | contig 16768 bp, 16 predicted proteins | sample R21__metabat2_high_PE_011 | metagenome-assembled genome bin R21
GCCTATCTCTTCGAGCCATTTGCCTTGCAAGCGAATCTGGGCAACAGGCTTATAGTTATGATCGTTTCCGGCATAGACCTTCATGCTGCGTTTTTCTTTGAATCTCATAATTCCTCCTTTTACTAAATGGTAATAATTTACAATTGCATTTTACCACGAAGGAGGGCAACTTCCAATGGGTTTACTTTATGGGTACAAAGCAAACCCATACCCCACAAAGTAAACCCTACCATATCGGATGTACGAAAAAACACCCGGGAAACGAAAAAATCCCGCTGCGGAAATGCTCCTACAGCGGGATAAAGCAAACCCTATGTCTTAAAAATCCTTGATTTTCAAGGCTTTATACAAAGAAAAAAGGTAGTAGACTTTCTATCAAAATCTACTACCTTATTTGGTGGAGATGGCGGGAGTCGAACCCGCGTCCAAGAGCATTTCCGGAAGACTTTCTCCGAGCGCATTTGTGTATTTGATTTCGCCAATGTGCACGTCACACAACAGACTTACACACGACTATCCCGTAAGGTCCTTGACGCTACCGGGAGCTCACGCCAAGGGGTTCTGCATAAATGATGCCAGGTCCCTAGCCTGCAGAGGAACTAAGGCTGACACGCGGGGCTGAACTATGCAGCCAGTGCGAAATTAGTTTCAGTTTTATCGTTTCTTTTTAACGAGTGCTTTTTACGTGGATCACCGCCACGGCTCGCTTATCTTCGTTCCACACACCTGTCGAAACCTTTACATCCCCATTATGTCGGACCCAATTGCGCATTTCTGCGCAATACGTCAGACTTAATTGCGCATTTTGAACATTTAAGTCTGACATGAGTGCACATTTTGTACATTTGTTAATCTGAATAGCGATTGAGCAGGATGGTCTTCATGTTCCACAGCTGCTCGGACAGGTCTACGTAGTAGATCTGAGGGTTCTCGAATCTGAGAATTGATCCCCAGAGAGTATCCAGCTGTTCTTGGCAAGTCTTGCGAATCTCTTCGATGGATGGGCTCTCGTAAACACACTGACCCTTGTCGAAGACCTGAACCAACAGCTCCTTAGCTGTATAATTCTCGAGGAATTTCTTCTTCCATACAGCGTTAGGGTCGAAGATCTCATAAGGATCACCGCCAGGAACTTCTTCAGTGTGCAGCATGATAACATCGGCCATTGCCTTGCCGGTCTCGTTGTCGTAGAATCTAACGACTTTCTTAAATCCTGGGTTGGTAATCTTCTCGATGTTCTCGGAAATCTTCATCTTAGGGATTTCCTTGCCGTCTTTGATGATTGCAGAGAGCTTGTAAACACCACCGAATACAGGCTCTGACTTGGCAGTGATAAGTCTCTCACCAACGCCGAATGAATTGATCTGAGCGCCTTCCATGATAACGTCTCTGATGATGTACTCATCAAGAGAGTTACTGATAACAATTGCGCAGTCCTGGAGTCCTGCTGCGTCGAGCTGCTCACGGCACTTGCGAGTCAGATAAGTAATATCTCCGGAGTCAATACGAATGCCCATCTTCTTAGGCTGGAGCTCCTTGAATACCTTAATGGCATTAGGGAGTCCGGACTTGAGAACATTGTATGTGTCAATCAGGAGAGTTGCATTATCTGGATAGAGCTCAGTGTACTTTCTGAATGCTTCGTATTCGCTGTCAAAACTCTGGATCCAGCTGTGCGCCATTGTACCGAGAGCTGGAACTCCGTGGTTACGGTCGGCAATAGTACATGCTGTTCCGGCACAACCAGCAATGTATGCAGCTCTTGCTCCATATACGGCAGCGTCACTACCCTGCGCACGACGAGTACCAAACTCCATTACTGGACGGCCCTGTGCCGCACGAACGATACGGTTGGATTTGGTCGCAATCAGTGCCTGGTGATTGAACTGCATCAGCAGGTAGGTCTCAACGAACTGAGCCTGAATCAGCGGTCCCTTAACTACCATAACAGGCTCGTGAGGGAAGATAGGATAGCCCTCAGGAACGGCCCATACATCGCACTTGAAATCAAAGTTCTTCAGATAATCGAGGAAGTCCTCGCTGAACATATTCTTAGTTCTGAGATAGTCGATATCCTCGTCTGTGAACTTGAGGTTCTTCATATATTTGATGATCTGCTCGAGGCCAGCCATAATAGCGAAACCGCCACCGTCTGGAACCTTACGGAAGAACATGTCAAAGCATGCCTCATCATCCTTGTTCTCGGACTGGAAATAACCGTTGGCCATTGTGATCTCATAGAAATCAGTGAGCATTGTCAGATTGTAATCATTAAGCATAGTTGCCTCCATGGCTGCGTAATGCGGCGCCCCGCCTTAATTAAGTGAAGTAATTATACTCTCAATCCATTGAATTTGCAAACTGCGGCGCGTTGCGAATAGTCTGGCTATGTGGTAGAATAATTTAGTTATGAAACAGATAGAAATCACCAAGAATGATGCGGGACGCAGGCTCGATAGATTCCTGAGAAAATACCTGAAGAATGCATCACTCGGACAGATATACAAGATAATACGTAAGGATGTCAAAGTGGACGGCAAGCGCAAGGGCGAAGAATACATGCTGTCTGAGGGAGAAATCCTAACTCTTTATATGGGTGATGAGGATATAGAGAAGCTGACCGATGGTTCTTCCGGCAGCGGCAGCACAGCTGCCGGTGGTCGTAAGGCCAAGAGGCAGTTCAAAATCATCTATGAAGATGAGAACATCCTCATTGCGGACAAGCCTTACGGCCTTCTCACGCACGGTGACGTGCATGAGAAGAAGAACCACCTTGCCAATCAGGTGAAGGACTATCTTATTGAACAGGGTGAGTACAATCCAAGGGATGAGAAGGTCTTCTCACCAGCACCAGCTAATAGAATTGACCGTAATACTACAGGATTGGTACTGTTCGGCAAGACATCCGAGGCTCTTAAGGGGCTGAATGAGATGATAAGAGAAGATCTCGTCAGCAAGTATTACCTGACAATCGTTCATGGAACAATAGAGAAGGAGCTCGTACTTGAAGGAACACTTACCAAGGACGAGAGAAGCAACAAGGTTAAGATTAGCAATGAGGGAGAACTCGCAATCAAGACGATTGTGAGACCGATGCAGGTTCTAGACAAGAACTGCACACTGGTAGAGGTAGAGCTGGTAACGGGAAGATCACACCAGATCAGAGCACATCTTGCCAGCATCGGACACCCAATCATTGGTGACAGCAAATATGCAACCAAGGCAGCTGTAAGATTGAACAGCTACCTGCAGGATAGATACAATCTCAGCACTCAGCTGCTGCATGCATACCGTCTGGAATTCGGCGGCACCGCAGCAGGCCTAGAGTACCTGAAGAACAGAACGTACACTGCGTCAATGCCAGAGGCATTCGCGCATATACTGGTTGGACTCGGCGGAGCCGCCGACATCCAGTAATAGACTAGGAGGACACAAAGTGGAGAACGAGAACATCATTATCGAACAAGAACAGACAGCAAAGCACGGCAAGCCTGAGAAAGAAGAGCCTAGTTTTCTCAAGAGCCTGCTGATAGACGTTGTTATCGCTGCGCTTATCGCAGGAGCAATACTCTTCTTCGTAAGACCAACAGTAGTCAAGCAGACATCAATGCTGGAAACATTCCAGCCTAATGACTATGTTATCGTATATAAGAGAGCGTACAGCGGAGCTAAGACACCACAGCGTGGCGATGTTATCATCTTCCAGAGCGACCTCGTGAACGAGGACACTGGTGGAGACAAGCTGCTCATCAAGCGTGTCATTGGACTCCCAGGAGATACCATCCGCATTGAGGATGAGCAGGTGTATCTGAATGGCGAGATGCTCCACGAGGATTACATCAGAGATGGCATCACGCCAGCAATCGAAATTCCACAGGAAGGTGAGACATTCACCGTTCCTGAGGAACACTACTTCTGCATGGGAGACAACAGAGTTGTCAGCGTTGACTCCAGATATTCTGAGGTAGGCTGCATCACAGAAGACCAGATAATGGGTAAGGCTGTACTGAGACTCTTCCCATTCAACAAGATTAAGACATTCTAAGAGGTACTAATGGCTAAACGAGCTCGTAAAGTCGTTGCGAACAATAAGAAAGCATTCCACGACTTCTTCATCGAAGAGAAATACGAAGCTGGCATTGTCCTGACAGGAACGGAGATCAAATCCATCCGCAATGGCAAGGTCAGCATTAAGGAAAGCTTTGCTAAGATTAACAGCAAGGTCGAACTTGTTATTACCGGAATGCACGTAGCGCCGTACGAACAGGGCAATAGATTTAATGTCGATCCGCTGAGACCAAGGACACTCCTCATGCATCGCAAGGAAATCAACAAGCTCTACGGCACTGTTAAGACGCAGCAGGGACTGACCCTTATTCCGCTTTCGGTATATCTTGACGAGAACGGCAGATGCAAAATCGAGCTGGGACTGGCGAGAGGTAAGAAGAACTACGACAAGAGAGACGTAGCGGCCAAGAAGGAAGCCGACCTCAAGATGGATAGAGCAATCAAGGCATCAAGAAACAAATAAAAAGAGGTTGCATTCGCAACCTCCTATATATGTCAATCTCTATTCAGGCTTGAAGATGTCGTTAGGTGTACATTCAAGAGCAATGCATATCTTCTCTAACATCTCATACTGGATAGAGTGGGTCTTATTCTCTACCATACGGTTAAAGTTCTGATAAGAACTCATACCGATTTGCTGCCATAACCAGTATTTGGTGCGTCCCTTTTCCTTGAGGAGTCGCACAACATCTAACTTTAACATTCTATACCTCCGCATAATACACTCTAAAGTGAACTATTTGATGCTTTATTGTACCAACTTTAGGGCGTGGGGATGAAGAACTTTGACGTATAACATTACAACATATAGCACGCTAACATCATATAATTATGGAAGAATATTATCTGTACACATTTGAATCTACACATGCGGCAATCTCAACCGACAAACTGTTGAAAACAGTGGGTTCTATTGTAATGCCGGTACCTAGATTTCTATCATCTAGTTGCGGTATTTCTGTGAGAATTGCTATAGAGAATCACGAGGCCGCTGAACAGCTACTTATAGAAAAATCCAATCTTAAGCCATACAGAAATGACGATGAAGATTTCGACTACAAGTACTATCATGTTACAATCAATAGGGAAGCAAATGAGGTCAATTGTGAGCTCATTAAATAGATCAATATTAAATAAGGAGGAACAACATGCCACATATCGAGATTAATATGTTCGCCGGAAGAGACGACGAGACTAAGAAGAAGGATGCAGATGCAATCGTTGAGACAATGATGAAGGAACTCGGATGCGCTAAGAACCATCTGTCAGTAGCAATCCACGACGTTAAGCCAGAAAACTGGAACGAGGAAATCGGAGCTACAGTAAATAAAGATGAGCTCTACGCAGGAGAGGTATACGAGGCATAATTAATACTGTAAGGGGGACGGTCCTCTTCCTAATTAGCTAGGAGGGCCGTCCCCGTTCTTTTTTTGAGCCTATTCTGCACTTATAGGAAACCCCTGTAAGCGTGGAGTCTTGAAATTTGAAGCTTTTAGTGATATCATGATTCTAATTATGGCTAAGAATAAACAAAAGAAGAAACAGAATAAGAAGCAAGACCCAAAGCAGATTAAAGAAAAGATCACTGAGGTACTGGAAGCTCACGAGCAGGATGAACTAGACGAAGAGCAACAGGCCGTTCTTCAGCGTGTAGAGGAGGAGAAACAGGAGACTCTAGATAAGATCAAACTGGTTCTCGAGGCCAAGGAAGAAGAACTGGAAAAAGCCGCTGATAAAATTGCCCCAGAGTTTAATTATGAGGAGGCAGCGGAGGAGATCGAGATCGAAGAGGCCGCCGAGAAGGTTAAGGCACTCTACGGTATTGAATTGCTGTGGGCTAATTACGAGGCAGAGCTGGCTGAATTGCCGCTGATGCCTGAACGTATTTCACCATCCAAGTATCCAAAACCAAAGCGTGAGCACAAGACACGCATCGGAAGATATTTCTCACGTGACGTTCACCGCATGACCATGGCAGCGTGGATAATAGTATTCGCGCTTCTCGTTGGACATGAAACCGTAAGTTATGCAATTCCTGAGACGGTTAGAGTGTCGTATCAGTCGCTCACTCACATTGAGAAGACAACCGTTGAGACCAGAGCGAGAACCGTAGGTGAGCTCAGGGAAGAACTGGTTAAGAAGGGCTACAAGATTAACGAGGATGATGCCATCTTGCCTGCAGAGGAAGCCCCAATTAAGAACAATATGTCAGTTCGTGTTATGGAAGCGACAGAAGTTCAGGCTAGGATTGCAGGACAGAAGCGTACCATCTTCCTTATTCCAGGAACTGTAGAGGAGAATCTTGCATTCAACGAAATCGTTTACGATGATAACGATGAAATCAGCCCTGCTCTAGATAAGAAGGTCGGCGAGAATACTTCGATTGTAGTTGATGAGGTTCACTACAAGAAGGCCGAGAAGCAGGAGAAGGTACAGGCGGTAGATAAGGTTATCCTAGATCCTAAGATTCAGTCGGGCGTTGAGCAGAAGACTGAGGGTAACGATGGAGAAGGTATCTTCAACTACACATACAAGTACGTTAACGGCAAGAAAGCCAAGACATACAAGAAGGTCAAGGAATGGATAGTTGAGCCACATGACAACATCCTTCACCTCGGAACATCTGTAACGGGTGAAACAGGTGAGTACATAGTCACTCGTACATTCATTGCCAACTGCACGGCTTACACCTCAAGACCAGGAGCTGGCGGAGCACTGGGACTTGGTGTACACAGAGGCACCTGTGCAGTCGATCCGAGATTCATCCCATATCGATCAGAGCTGTGGGTAACAGGATACGGATATGCATTCGCCAACGACTGTGGCGGAGCAGTCAAGAATAATGTAGTCGACCTCTATATGAATTCTAGAGGCGAGTGCATCAGGTGGGGACGTCGTAACATGACTGCATACATACTGCAGCCAGTACAATAGGACAAGGAGTAGCTTGTAATGTCAGATAATACAGCTGTAATTAATAGAATTAAGGGAATCGTCGCAGGAGATAGAGTACACGAGAAGGAGGCTATGTCATCACATACCTCATTCAGAATCGGTGGACCTTCCGATGCCTTCGTTGAGGTTGCTAATGAAGAGGAACTCGCAGCAGTTCTGAAGATTGTTACTGAGACTCAGACTGAACATATGCTCATCGGTAATGGCACTAATCTGCTCGTAGCAGATAGCGGTTATCCGGGCATCATGATCAAACTCGCAGGTGATTTTGAATCAATCTCCCAGGATGAAGAAACAATCGTAACTGTAGGAGGAGCCAAACTTTTATCATCAGCAAGCGCATATTTTACTGAGCACGGATTAACTGGATTTGAGTTCGCTAGCGGTATTCCGGGCACAATCGGTGGTGCGATGTTCATGAACGCTGGAGCATACGGTGGAGAGATGAAGGACATCGTTACAAGAGTAAGACTGATGACCAAGGATGGATCCAAGGTGTTCGAGAGAACGAACGAGGAGATGGAATTTGGCTACAGACACAGCTCTATTCAGGAGGATGGCAGCATAGTCCTGTCCGCAACATTCCAGCTAGAATGCGATGATAAGACAGCAATCGTAGCTAGAGTTGCAGAGCTCCAAGAGAAGAGAAATACCAAGCAGCCTGTTAACTATCCTAGCGCAGGCTCAACATTCAAGAGACCTGTAGGCGGATTTGCAGCAGCACTTATTGACCAAGCAGGACTCAAGGGCGCTAGCGTTGGCGGAGCAGAAGTCTCCGAGAAACACGCTGGATTTGTTATCAACAAGGGCGGCGCTAGCTGTGAGGATGTACTTGAGCTCATGCGCCACGTGCAGAAAGAAGTTAAGATTAATTCTGGCATTGATCTTGAGCCAGAAGTTCGATTGATTAATTGTAAATTGTAGAATTATGACACTAGCAGAAATTGGAAAGAAATATAGGCTCACAGCCGACTATCATACGCACACGCTGTACTCCGTAGTTGGCCCATACCGTCATGGCAAGGGCACTATCATGGAGAATGTTGCATGGGCGCATGATGAAGGACTATCTGAGCTCGCAATAACAGACCACGGTCCTAAGGAGATATATGGACTTGATCCCAAGAAGCTTCCTAAGATGAGAGCCGAAGTCGCAGAAGCGATGGAGAGATATCCTGACGTTAAAGTCTACCTCGGAGTTGAGGCTAACATCATGGACAGTCCTAACGGACTAGATGTTGAACCAGAGCACATCGCTGACTACGACTTCATTAACGCGGGTTATCACTACGGCGTTCCTAGATGCCACATGATCGCCAACTGGATTAGTTTTCATCTGCCTTGTTCACAGAAGTTCAAGGACAAGGTCAGCAAGGCTAACACTGAACTCGCACTGAGAGCACTGAGAAATAACAAGATTAGAATTCTCACTCATCCAGGAGATAAAGCATTCTTCGATATGGAAGCTCTTGCCAAGGCCTGCGAGGAGACAGGAACCCTGATTGAAATAAATGCTCGTCACAAGAGACCTAATGCAGAGGATATTCAGTTGATGGCACAGCACGATGTGAAGTTCGTCATCAACAGCGATGCTCACACACCAGACAAGGTGGGCAGATATGTTAGATCGGTAGTACTCGCCATTGAAGGTGGCGTATTAGATAGAGTAATCAATATCACTGAAAGATAGGTAGAGATATGAAGGTAGTTATTATTACAGGAATGGCTGGCGCTGGTCGTAGCAGAGCAGCTGACTGGTTCGAGGACCAGGGCTACTACTGCGTGGACAACATGCCACCAGCACTAATCGGCAACTTCCTAGAGATGGTTGCAGTAGATTCCAACAGAATAGAGAAGGTTGCGTTCGTCACTGACCTAAGAGGTGGCGCATTCTTCGATGACCTGTCTAGGGTAATCGATGGCCTGCGCAAGACAGAGGGCATAGAGCTTACCGTATTGTTCATGGAGGCATCTGCCAATGAACTCGTTAAGAGATTTAACGAAGTTAGAAGAAGTCACCCTCTTAACGGAGGCAATGCGACTCACAGCGTTATCGCCAAGGAGAAAGAGTTGCTCGCTGAGGTAAGATCCAAAGCGGATGTAATTATCGATACTACACATCTCAAGGTGGCAGAACTGAATGTTGAGCTCGAGAAGATGATTATCGGTGGCAGTAAGAGATCCAAGTTCACCATCAACTTCAGCTCATTCGGATTCAAGTACGGAATTCCTAGTGAGGCTGACGTTGTAATAGACGTAAGATTTCTGCCAAATCCTTACTATGTAGCCAGCCTGAAAAAGCTGACCGGTAAGAACAAGAAGGTTAAGGAATACATATTCCGCAGCGAATTAGCTGAGGAGTTCATCGCTAAGGAACGCGAACTGATACTGTCCGTCGTACCGGGATTTATCAACGAGGGTAAGTACCACCTGAACATAGCAATCGGTTGCACAGGCGGACATCACAGATCTGTTGCAATGGCAGAAGCCATGGCACAGGTGATGAAGAAAGAGAACTACAGAGTAACACTTGAACATAGAGATCTTGACCTGATGGCCAAGGGAAGATAGGGGATAAATGTCATTCTCATCAGAGGTTAAGGGCGAGCTGGCTCGTCTGGAAATTACTAAGAAATGCTGCATGCTTGCAGAGATAGCTGGATTCTTAAGGGTGTCCAGCTCTATTCGTCTTGCAGGCGGTGGCAAATTCAGCATCCTTGCCTCGACAGAGAATGCAGCTATTGCCAGACATTATAAGAAACTAATCGAGGACTATTTTAACAACGATGTAGCACTCGGCGTAGGCGACTCTCAGCAGCCGGGCAAGAGCAAGTCCAAGGGACACAATCGCTACTATCTCATTATCGATCCGGACGAGAAGTCATCACAGATACTCAGAGAAACCGGCATGATGCTGGTTCGTGAGGGTAACGACTACTTCAGCGATGGCGTTTATGCTCCAATAGTTAAGTCCAAATGCTGCAAGAAATCATTCGTGCGAGGACTCTTCCTGGGATGCGGCACCATGTCTGATCCGAAAAAGGGATATCACCTTGAACTCGTATTCAGTAGTGAGCAGCTCGCAGGTGATGTTAAGAAATTGATTGGTACATTCGTTGACCTCTCAGCTAATATTACCAAGCGCAAGGAAGACTATATCGTATATATGAAGAAGGCTCAGTATATCAGCGATATGCTAGGCATCCTGGGTGCAGATGATGCAGTGCTGACCTTTGAAGAAGTTCGCATGAACAAGAGCATTATCACGGAGACACAGCGCATGATGAACTGCGATAGTGCCAACGTAGATAGAACGCTATCCGCCAGCGAGGAGCAGATTCGCTGGATCAAGATAATACAAGAAAGAGACGGATTGGAATGGCTCCCTGCACCTCTTCGAGACGTTGCAGAGCTACGCCTCAGAGAACCCGAAGCCAGCCTTACCGAAATCGGCGAAGCTCTGACTCCGCCAATCAAGAAACCGGCCGTCTCCAAACGTTTCGCCAAGATCAAAGCCCTCGCTTTAGGGGGTCAGCCCATTTCGTAATTTTACGTACGAGGGGACGTACCTGTAGTACGTAAAATGCGCATAAAGGGACAGACTTATGAATAAGAACGATATTATAGAAATTAGAATAGAAGATATGCTCGACGATGGTCGCGGATTTGGACGTGTCGACGGCCTTGCTGTGTTCGTAAACGGCGGAGTCCTGGGCGACATCGTTCATGCCAAGGTGACTAAAATCAAGAAGTCCACTGTCGAAGCGGAGTTCCTCAGTATTTCTGAGCCATCAACTCATCGCATAGAGGCAGAGTGCCCATACGCAGCAGTGTGTGGAGGCTGCTCTCTGCAGGAACTGGATTACGATGCACAGCTCGCGCTCAAGACAAATCAGGTGAGATCCAAGCTCTCACGTCTGGGAGGTATCGAGGACCCAAATATCACTGCAACTATCGGAGCAGACACGCTAAAGTACTATCGCAACAAGGCGGCTTTTGCCATTGGACCACATGGAGAAGTTGGATTCTACAAGGGTAAGAGCCATTATGTAATGGATGTTGCTGACTGCATGCTGCAATCCGATGCCGCTATGGCATGCGCTGATGCGCTGCGTAGTTACCTCAAGTCACACCTCGACAACAAGGGAACTACAGGTCAATTCGGATGCATCAAGCAGATGATTGTCAAAACTGCATTCGGAACAGGCGAGGTAATGGTGGCCTTCGAATCGGACAAGAAGGATATTCCTAAGATCGAGGACATTGTAGATATGATTGATGAGGCGATTTTCTTCCTCAGTCATGATGAAGAGGGTGAGCCAATAGAAGATACACTGGAATATCGCTTGAGATCAGTCAATATTATCTGCAACAACAAGTGCCACAATATTGCAGGCATGCCAACTATTACTGAAGAAGTTGTAACTGATGAGGGCAAGACACTCAAATTCGAGATTAGCCCACAGTCCTTCTATCAGGTTAACCCTGAGCAGATGGTCAAGCTATACAGCAAGGCTGCAGAGTACGCCGCTCTCACAGGCAAGGAAACGGTGCTTGACCTCTACTGCGGAGTAGGTACCATCGGTATCTTCATGGCAGACAAGGCAGAGCGCATTATCGGAATTGAGACAGTGAAGCCTGCTGTTCTCGACGCTAATCGTAACAGCGTTATTAACGGCATTATCAATACAAGATACATCGCTGGCAAAGCCGAGGAAGAGCTTCCAGGCATGATGGGCCTTGCCAAGCTGTACAAATATAATGAAGTAAATGAGCTCATTGAACGCGATCCGTTAATCAAGATTGATCAGGTTGATGTTGCAATCGTTGATCCGCCACGCGCAGGATGCGAAGAACCGCTGCTGAACGCACTAGTTCAATCTAAGGCAGAACGCATTGTTTACGTGTCATGTGATCCTGGCACTTTGGCCAGAGACATCAAGTATCTCACAGCCAACGGATACGAGTTCAAGGAATGCACCGTCGTTGACCAATTCCCATGGACCAACCACGTGGAGTGCGTCGCATTACTGTCGAGAGTTGCCAAGTAATGTGCTGAAAAACCTTCGATTTGCGCGAAGTAATGAGGAAGATGATCTGCTTGCAGAATCATCTGACGAATGCCGCGACAGCCTGAGATGCTTTTCTCAGGCGAAAGCGGTTTAGCGGGTTTTGGTGTAAAAAACGGAAGGAGATTTTTGCATCAGGGAGAAGCTGAGAAACGCCGGGAAAAGGTGTGAAAATCGCATTGAGGCTGGAAGATTACAGTCCGGGGAGTCAAAGCATAATTGATTGGAATTTGCAGGGATATGTAGAGATGAATTACAAAATCCGATGTGTACCAGGAAGGAATCCATATGAAGCATTCACAAAACAAAAAGAAAAAATTGAATAGGGTTATCAGTGTTCTTCTGATAGCGCTTTTGCTAGTCGGAATCATGACCGGATGCGGCAAAAAACCGTTTGAAGTGCGTAAGGTCGATGATTATTTTTATGAGGTAGGAACATATACCTCGCTTGATTATGATTTTGTCAACGACTATTTTGCCGAAACCAATGACAACTGGGGCGGTGGCTGTTCAGCTATCTCAGCTGACATAAACGGAACACGGCTTGTCGGCAGAAATATGGATCTGAATATATCCAACAAGTGTGCTTATGTTGTGCGTACAGATATTTCGGGCAAATACGAAACATTCGGTCTTGCCTACACATTCAGAGATATTTCCCCTGACTATGAGATTGTCAAGAAAGATGGTCTTGGAGATACATTTGAGAAAGTTCTTCCGTTTATGTGTGATGACGTTATTAACAGTGAGGGACTTCATATTGAAATCAATATGAGACACGGCGAGAAGGATGAAAACGGAAACGATATGTTCAGTGTAGAGCATACAAACCAAAACGCTTCTGACAGAATTTATGTCTTTAGTCTCGGACAGTATATTGCTCTGAATTGCAAGGATCTTGAAGCCGTTAAGAAATACCTTGAAAACGATGTTGATGTTTATACGCAGAAGGATTACTGGAGCTATGCTTTCGTTATTACCGACGCGAAAGGCGACAGCGCGCTTCTTGAGTTTGGTAACGGAAAGTATTATTGGGTAGATAAGGACGAAAACGGCGTTGTAGTACAGACAAACTTCTATGTAAACGAAGAATGTAATGCAAAAGAGGATATCAAGACAGGTCTTGGCAGATACGACACGCTCATGAGCGGAATCAAAGATGTCAATAACGCGAAGGACCTCTACGAGCTTATGAAAAAGATATCTTATTCGTGGTACTACACTGATTATGATGATTGTAAAAAGAATCACTTTGACCCAAGAAGTGAAATCATCGGTGAAAAGAACGATTCCGGTATTGACCTGACATACGATCTTGTTATGGATGAAAAAAATGAAGAAAAGATTTCTGCATTCCTGAATCAGTTAGGAGCATATGTAAATTCGTTATCGAGAGAAGAGCAACAAGCATTAAATACATATTGGGAATCAACTTTCACAGAGATCGTCAATCCTGCTGAAAAGACAGTTCAGGTTCGTTTGTTTGAAAATGAATCAATGATGTATAAAATAACCTTTGACGGAATTGAGAAGATCGTAGAAATTGCAGATAAATAAATCAGTTGAAAAAGCTTTGTGCAAATAAAGCCTGTAAAGTCTGCAATCAAGTTGAATCCAAATGCAGAATATGAATTATATCTAATTCTTTTGAATCAAATCATTATACTTAATGTAATTATTAACGTATATAATATTAACAAGGAGTGTGATATATATGCCTAAAACTCAAGAAGAATTAAATCAATTTAAAAAACTAATATGAAACATTAAATAATAAACTAAAAGAACTTACTGATGATGAATTAAAACAAGTTAGTGGTGGAGCTATTCTCTCTCTATCCGACGATAACCCCGCCTTTGAACAGATATGTAATGGTTCTGGGCACCTAATTATATAGGCAGTAAGTGAGCACCTCGCTTTATAAAAACCAAGCATTTGTTATGTTTACATTTGACGTAGCAAATGGCTGATAGAATGAACATTAAAAAGGAGTTTTTTACCAATGAAAACAAAAGAAGAACTGAATACCATGAAAGAAGAAACCAAAGACATTAACAAAAAGCGCAAGAACCTAACGGAAGATGAGCTTGCAAAGATTTCTGGTGGCGGAGGAATTGTTACGTGCAATAGATGTAATGGCACCGGATATATCAATAATGCTCCTTGCCGCTTCTGTAAAGGCAGCGGAGGAATTTATGACCCAAATTATGTAGCCCCTACAGCTCCAAAAGTGGTTATTGATTTAGGTAACCTTGAAGAGGAAATTGAACGCTATCTTGCGGAAAATGGCCAGTAATTTAGATTCTACTCTTCTGGAACATAAATAATGTAAAGAGAGTCAACGTGCTAAAATAAGTGAACATAAAAGATAACACTCAACTAGGATTAGTCTTTTCTAAACTTTTCGATAGTCGTTCTATGGAAGAAAAACATCTACTTGAGAAGTAGAACAATGAAAAGAAAAATGATTTTTCAACATCAAAGACTAAGAAATATTTTAGTATGTCGAATTCTTTAAACAAAAAATTTGTTTGTCGATATGTTCCCACAAACAGGCAATTTGTGGATATGTTTCCGCAAACAGAGAAAAATGTCAAAATCATATTGCCTAGTACGATAAAAATGACTTGTTCATATTGCCTTTACAAGACACGTTGAGACGGTAGTACTTTTGTCCCAACAGCGACCGAACGACAAGATCCGGGTGGAACTGGACCTTACGGAGTTTGATATTACTGCTGCTGAAAAAGAAGCTACTTACCAGGAAATCAAGGATTACATATTTGAAAAGCACGGCGTAAAGGTGTCTTCCCTTTATATCGCTCAGGTGAAAGAAAAACTGGGCATCAAGGAACGGGAGAGTTATAACCTGCCAAAGAATGCAGACTCGAAACAGCCACAGTGCCCGAAAGAGAAAGAAATGGTTATTGTTGAGGCACTGAAGCATTTTCAAATGGCTTGATTAATTTGACTTCCGCTTGGAGGATATATGAGACGTAATACATATCGACCATTCAAAGGTTTTTCAAAAAAGCCAGCAGCCGGGTATGCAAATACTCGGTTGCTGTTGCTTATAGAGGCAATTTCGCAATAATTTTACAGTTCATATTTTCTTTTCAGTCAAATATATCATCACTATAACTTTCCGTATTGTCATTGACAAACCGGGAATTATCATGAGCTTTGCTATATCTTTTGTTATAATTTATAGTAATTAATTATAAGGAGTATAAGTATGCGCTTTGCCAATGTTTTAAACCTGTATCTGGACAAAACAGATTGTACTGCGAAAGCGCTGTCCGCCGCTTCGGGTATATCTGCTTCTGCCCTCAGCAGATACCGTTCCGGGAAGAGGATTCCCGAACAGGAACAAGTTGAAAAGCTGATTTGCGGATTTGTTCAACTGGCAAGTGAGAATGCTCCGGAACTAAATGAAGAAATCATCAGAAACGCCTTCTCAGCGTTTACTGAGAAGCCCAAACCCGACTTTCAGGCAATTATTAAAAACCTCAATGCTGCAATTGAGACACTGGATATCAGTGTCTCAGGCCTTTCAAGAGCACTGAATTTTGATTCATCCTATCTGTCAAGAATTCGGATGGGTCAGCGCAAGCCTGCGGATCTGGACAAGTTTATTATCGAAACAGCAGGGTATATTACAAGAACAAACTCACCGTCGGCCATTGCAGAGCTTATTGGACACCCTGCAGAAGAACTCGTTCCGGTAGGTCAGTGTGCGTCAAAACTATGCAGCTGGCTCAGTTCCGGAACTATCAGACAGCGTGATTATCTTGGCGAGTTTCTTCATCAACTGGATGCGTTCAATATTGAAACGTATATGAGCGGTGCTCATTTCCTGGAGGCGGTCCAAGTTCAGGAGTCGGAGACTTTATCTCTTCCGAAATATTATTACGGGTTTGACGAGATGAAAAAGGGTGAACTGGACTTTTTCAGAACAGTAGCCTCTTCCGGAACTAAAGGCACTGTCTGTATGTGCAACAGCATCCCTATCGAAGACTTAAGTGCGGACGCGGGATATATGAGAGAATGGATGCAATCCATCGCAATGATGATCATGAAGGGCGCAGATATCCAGATTATCCATGACGTTGACCGCCCATCCGGCGAAATGATGCTCGGACTTATGAGCTGGATCCCGCTTTATATGACTGGAAAGGTCACTTCTTTCTATCTGAACGACTCTTCAAATCGCATCTATTGTCATACGGACTATGTATCGGACACGGTTGCTCTTTCTGGGGAATGTATCAGAGGATTTCATAGCGAAGGGAAATACTGCCTGACACAATGTGAGACTGATCTTGCTTATTACAAAAAACGATCGCAGCGCCTGTTCTCAAAGGCAAAGCCGCTGATAAAGACCTTCAGGGCCGGAAACAAAGCTGATTTTTACGGTTTCGAGGATTCCGAGATATTGTCAGGTGGAACACGACGCAGCATTCTTTCTTCCCTACCGACCTATACGATCCCGGAAGATGTCTTGGATAGTATGCTGGAGAACAATTCCTTTGTAGAAAAAGACAAGGCAGATGTTAAGAACTACATATCCAGACAAAAGAGAATAGCAGAAACGATTCTTGAAAACGGGACAATATGTGATGAGATTTCCGTACTGAGTGAAGAAGAATTCGGAAAGGAACCGGTTTATTTATCC
>R21__coassemble_1431_pt1 | contig 16011 bp, 15 predicted proteins | sample R21__metabat2_high_PE_011 | metagenome-assembled genome bin R21
CCTGATGATAGTAGGAGTGCCTAATGTGGGCAAATCATCCCTAATTAATAGATTGACAGGAAAGAGATCTGCGCTTACAGGAGATAGACCTGGAGTAACCAAGGGAAAACAGTGGCTGACGCTAGAAAATGGCATGCAGCTACTCGACACACCTGGAATTCTCTGGCCTAAGTTCGAAGATCCTGAGGTAGGATTGAATCTAGCGTTCTGTGGAAGCATTAAGGATGATATTCTGGGAATACAGGACCTTGGCTACGAGCTGATTAGAGTACTGGGAGAATCCTATCCGAATCTCCTAATGGAGAGATACAAACTAGATGAGATATCCGATCAGGCAATAGAAAACATGGATAATATCGCTATTAAACGAGGATTCATTCTATCCGGAAAGCGCATTGATTATGAGCGCACCGGCAGAACCGTAGTTGATGAATTCCGTGGCGGCAAGATAGGCAGAATTACACTGGAGAAAGCTGAATAAATGACTAAGGCAGAGCGCTTACAACTGCAAATGGACAAGCTCGCTGAGATGAAAGTCAGAGAGGATGAGCTGAGAGCGGCTGGCAAGAATTATATTGCAGGAATAGATGAGGTGGGAAGAGGCCCACTGGCAGGTCCTGTATATGCGGCTGTAGTTGTGATGCCTGCTGATTGGGATATTCCCGGAGTGAATGATTCCAAGAAGCTAAGCCCTAAGAAGAGAGAAGAACTCAGTGAAATCATCAGAGAACGTGCAGTTGCTTATGGTATTGGAATTGCAGACAATCATGAGATAGACGATATCAATATACTTGAGGCAACCAAGAAGGCAATGATTCGAGCTATCGCTAATTGCAACTCGATGTTGGAAGAACGCTATGGCGGTGCTATCGATTATCTGTTGATAGATGCGGTAAAGCTGCCGGTAGATATAGAACAGGAGTCAATGATCAAGGGTGATGAGAAATGCCTCTGTATCGCTGCAGCGTCAATTGTTGCCAAAGTTGCAAGAGACTCATATATGGTCGAGATGGATGAAAAGTATCCTGGATATGATTTTGCGGGTAATAAAGGATATGGCACGGCTGCGCATTATGAAGGATTGAGAGGACTCGGTTACTCGCCAATACATAGACGCAGTTTTCTTAAGAAATTTGAAGAAGAACAGGCTGGCGAGAGATAGGCAGCCTGGGGCAATAAGGACAAGGTGGTTATGGCTAAGAAAGTTTACGCAGTTAAGAAAGGCAGAGAAACGGGACTGTTCACAGACTGGGATACTTGCAAGAAGCAAGTAGATGGATTTCCTGGGGCTGAATACAGGAGCTTTACAGACCCACAGGACGCACTCGCATATCTCGGCTTGGCTAATTCGGGCCAGACCATTTTGACCAAATCGCCAACTGGGGACACATCTGTTTCAGATGATGGTCGTGTTAGAGCCTATGTTGACGGCAGTTTTGACTCTGCAACAAGTGCCTTTGCATGTGGAGTAGTGATCCTAATTCCGGGATCTGAGCCTGTTGAGTTGAGCAAATCATATGAGGATGAGGATGCAGCAGTTCATCGCAATGTTGCAGGCGAGGTAATGGGAGCAACTCTTGCAATCAACTACTGCCAAGAACATGGTATTGATAAGGTTACCATCTACCACGATTACGAGGGAATTAGCAAGTGGGCTAATGACGAGTGGAAGGCTAATCATCTGCTGACACAACGCTACAAGCAATTTGTTGCGACATCAAGAGCTACTATGACCATTGATTTTGTCAAGGTAAAAGCTCATTCAGGTGATAAGTATAATGAAATCGCAGATAAACTTGCGAAAAAGGCGCTGGGAATATAGAAGAAGAGGAGAATAGAACATACTATTCTCCTTCTTTTTATGGTATAATTAGCCTGTTATAGAAGGAGAAGTTTGTGTTCACAGAATTAGTTGGAGAACCTGTTAGACAGGCAATCGAGAAAGAGATAACTGAATCAGTCAAGGAGTTCAAATCCAAGGGCGTTAGTCCCAAGCTAGCAATTCTAAGAGCAGGGGATGATACGGGCCAGATTTTCTATGAGAACGCTATCCTCAAGGCTGCTGAAGATCTGGGTGTTCTAACTCAGACCATCGCTTTTAGTGATGATACAACTCAGGCTTATATGGAGGTTGCTGTTCAGGCTTTCAATGCTGATGATGAAATACATGGAATCATCCTACTGAGACCTTTCCCAGATCATATCGATGAGGAAAGAATCAGACGCCTACTCAATCCATCCAAAGATGTCGACGCGGTTACAGATAACTCAATTGCTAGGACCGTTAATGGCAAGAGCGATCTCTTCCATGCCTGCACTGCTGAAGCGTGCATGGAAATGCTGCGTTACTATAATATTGGTCCAGCAGGCAAGAAGGTTACAATTATTGGTCGTAGTTTGACAGTTGGCAAGCCTCTCACAATGCTGATGCTTAATAGTGACGCAACTGTCACAGTATGCCACAAGCAGACTGCGCACGAAGATGTAGTTGCGGCTTGCAAACAAGCGGATATCGTTGTGCTAGCAACAGGCAAGACAGAGGGATATGGAACTGAGTATTTCCTCGATGGCCAGATTGTTCTAGACGTCGGTGCAGGAACCGGCAAGGACGGCAAATTACACGGAGATTTAGATATAGAAGAGATTAAAGAATCGGGAGAAATTACTGATTTGACATATACACCGGTTCCTGGAGGAATCGGAATGGTAACAACAGTATTGCTGTTAAGAAATATCACTAAGGCAGCTGCAAGGCTGTAGAGGAGAAACTAATGGCTTTTAGATATTACAATGCAGAGAGAGTTAGAGAGAGAATGCCTGAATACAAGGGCACTGATGAAGAACTCCAGTCTGCAATTGATGACATCAGTTTGAGATATAATTCGGCGCTCAAGCAGCTTGAAACCAAGCTGGAGATATTGTCTGATGACTTCGATAAGAAGCATTCGTACATGCCGATTCATCATATACAGTCAAGACTCAAGAGTTTTGACAGTATTTTGGACAAAGCCGTGAGATACGGCATCGAGGATCCTATTAACAACCTTGATGTCGTTACAAGAGAGGTTTTGGATATTGCAGGTATCCGAGTCGTCTGTAACTATGAAGAGGACATGATTACAATGTCCAATCTGTTGCTCAATCAGGAAGATGTTGAGCTCATCCGAGTCAAGGACTACTCAAGAAAACCTAAAGAAAGTGGTTACAGGAGTTTGCACGTCGTTGTATCACTGCCGGTTTACCTAGTAGGAAGTAGGAACATGGTACCCGTCGAAATTCAGTTCCGCAGCATCGCGATGGATGCTTGGGCAAGTCTCGAACACGAGCTCCGCTATAAGAACAAGGGCGAACTCAGCGATGATATTACTGACGAACTGAAGGAATGCGCAGATATGCTGCACAGCGTCGACAGACGTATGGCTAAGATCAGAAATGCTGTATTAGCCGAAGAGAATGAATACGAAAAATATTAGGAGATAGATAATGAAGACTAACTTAGCAAAGACATACGATCCTAAAGACTTCGAAGATCGTATTTATGAAATGTGGGAAGAAAAGGGTGCGTTTAATGCAGATATTGACAAGGACAAGAAGCCTTTCACTATTGTAATGCCACCTCCAAATATTACGGGACAGCTGCACATGGGACATGCGCTGGACCAGACTCTTCAGGATGTTCTGACAAGATGGAAGAGACTGCAGGGCTATTCAGCACTGTGGCTCCCTGGTACTGACCATGCTTCAATCGCAACAGAGGTTAAAGTTGTAGAGAAGCTCAAGAAGGAAGGTATCGACAAGCACGACCTGTCACGTGAAGAGTTCTTAAAGCATGCGTGGGCATGGAAGGAAGAGTTCGGTGGCCGCATTACCAAGCAGTGCCGCAAGCTCGGAGACTCCTGCGACTGGAGAAGAGAACGCTTTACTATGGATGAAGGCTGCAATACTGCAGTTAAGGAAATGTTTATCAAGCTGTATAATGACGGCCTGATTTACAAGGGAAATAGACTGATTAACTGGTGTCCATGCTGTCATACAACACTCTCTGATGCAGAGGTTGAGCATGAGGATATGAATGGACACTACTGGTATTTCTACTATCCTGCAGAGGATGGCAGTGAAGGTATCACAATTGCGACATCTCGTCCTGAGACAATGTTTGCCGATGTGGCTATCGCTGTTGCAGAGGGAGATAAGAGATACGAGCATCTCATTGGCAAGAACGTACTCATTCCACTGGTAGGAACACCAATTCCTGTTATTACAGACGAGCACGCTGATCCTGAGAAGGGAACAGGAGCTGTAAAGATTACACCTGCTCACGACCAGAACGACTTTGAAGTTGGTGAGAGACATGGACTTGACAGCAGCCTGTCATGCATCGATGAAGATGCTAAGATGACTGACCTCGCTGGAAAGTATGCTGGCATGGATAGATATGAGTGCCGTAAGCAGTGGATTGCTGACCTCGATGAGGCAGGATATCTCAAGAAGATTGATGACCTGGTAATTCCAACAGGCACATGCTATAGATGTCATACTATCGTAGAGCCACGCATTTCTGATCAGTGGTTCGTAGCTATGAAGAAGCTCGCTGAGCCTGCTATTAAGGCTGCTAAGAGCGAGGGCGGAGAGCTCGAGTATGTACCACAGAGATATGAGAAGATCTATCTGAAGTGGCTGAACGAGATTAGAGACTGGTGTATTTCCAGACAGCTCTGGTGGGGACACAGAATTCCTGCATATTATTGCGAGGACTGCGGTGAAGTTGTAGTTGCAGCGGATATGCCTGAAGTATGTCCTAAGTGCGGATGCAAGCACTTCCACCAGGATGAGGATGTACTTGATACTTGGTTCAGTTCAGCACTGTGGCCATTCTCAACACTGGGTTGGCCAGAGAAAACTCCAGATCTTGATTACTTCTATCCTAACAGCGTAATGGTTACAGGATACGATATTATCTTCTTCTGGGTAGTTAGAATGGTATTCTCCTCACTCTACACAATGGGTGAGATTCCATACAAGCATGTATATATTCACGGCCTGGTAAGAGACTCACAGGGACGTAAGATGTCCAAATCTCTTGGTAATGGTATCGACCCACTCGTAGTAATCGATGAGACAGGCGCAGATGCACTGAGATTCATGTTAGCAACAGGTATTTCACCTGGTAACGACATGAGATTCCTCGATGAAAAACTCCTTGCTGCTCGTAATTTTGCGAACAAGCTGTGGAATGCAAGTAGATTCACTATTATGAATCTGCTGGGCGAGGACGGAGAATTCCTGCCAATGGCAGATGATGCTAGCGCTAAGCTCAAAGATGAAGACAAGTGGATTCTTGCCAAGATTAACGAGGGCGTTAAGTCAATTACAGATGATATGGACAAGTTCGAGCTGGGTATCGCTGGTCAGAATGTATACGACCTCATCTGGGATGTTTACTGCGACTGGTATATTGAGCTGATCAAGCCTAGACTGTGGGGCGATGATGAAGAGGATAAGAAGACTGCAAGATTCGTACTGCAGAAGACTCTGAAAGATCTGTTAAGACTCCTCCATCCATTCATGCCTTTCATCACAGAGGAAATATGGAGCTATCTGCCAGAAGAGCCTAAGACTAAGGACAATCCAGACGGACTCCTTATCAAGGATAGATGGCCTGAGTTCGACTCTAAGATGGATTACAGTGATTCAGTATTCAAGATTGAGACTGCAATGGAAATCATCAAGGCAGTTCGTAATATCAGAGTTGAGGCTGATGCTGCTCCATCAAGACATGTTAATCTTATCGTTAAGACTGATACTCTCGGAGAGGTAATTCCTGCAATTGAGAGCTATATTAGCAATATCGCTAATGTTGACAGTATCAGAATCGAGAAGATGGGTGGTGCTGCAGCAGACGATGTAATGTCAGCTGTAATTAGCGGAGGAGAAATCCTGGTACCTCTCGACGAACTCGTTGATATCTTCGCAGAGATTGAGCGTCTTGAGAAGGAACAGAAGAGACTGGAAGGCGAAGTAATGAGAGTTGAGAAAAAGCTCAGCAATCAGGGGTTCGTTGCTAAGGCTCCTGCAGCAGTTGTAGAGGAAGAGAAGGCTAAGGGCGAGAAGTATAAAGAAATGCTGGAGACAGTAGTTGCTCGTCTGGAGTCACTTAAGAATAAATAATGGCAATATCAGACGGTTTGGATAGAATGAATACGCTACTTACGGCACTCGGCAATCCCGAGAAGTCGTTCAAGGCGTTACATGTTGCCGGTACGAATGGTAAGGGTTCTACCTGCGTGATGATTGCCAGCATCTTGGAACAGGCGGGATACAGCGTTGGTTTGTATACATCGCCACATCTTGAAATCATAAATGAACGCATTCAGATCTGGAATGGTCAGCATGAGATGATATCAGATGCGAAGTTCGATGAACTTGCTTCCAAGGTTGATAATGTGGCAAGTAAGACTGATGGCGGACTGGAGTTACACTACTTCGAAAGAATAACTGCAATTGCTTACCTGTATTTTGAAGAGATTAATCCGGATTATGTCGTTCTTGAGACTGGCCTCGGAGGTAGACTGGATTCAACCAACACCTTGGAGAAACCTCTGGTTAGTGTTATTACCCAGGTAGGACTTGATCACACCAAGGAGCTTGGCAATACAATCTACAAGATTGTACGTGAAAAAGCAGGAATCATTAAGCCTGGTGTGCCAGTAGTATCCCAAGATAAGGACATAACAACTCAGCAGATTGTTACTAGAGTTGCAACAGAAAATGGTTGTGATTTCGTAGATGTATCGAGCGTTCGTAACAAGTTCAGAAAATATGAACTTGGCATGAGGGGCATTCATCAGATGGACAATGCAGCTACAGCTGTTATGGCAATTAGAGCTGCTGGAATAGAAGTATCGGAATCTGCGATTAAGGAGGGCCTTAAGAAAGCGGTTATTCCTGGTAGATTTGAAGTCATTAAGGATAACCCATGCTGGATTATTGATGGCGCTCACAATCCCGATGCAATACAGATTGCCTGCGATGCTTTTGATTTTGTACGCAGAAACAAAAAATTAAAAAAGCCTTTGGTCATTTTCGGGTGCATGAGAGACAAGAATTACTCTCGTATGCTACAATTAATGCACCAAAATCTAAGCTTTTGCGATTTCGCATTTGTGGATTACGGTAATGAGCGTTGTCTTGACCCTAATGTGCTCGGTGAGATGTTCAACGAGATGGGTCATGGGTGTACGATTTATGATACTGTTTCAGAGGCTTGTGAAGAAGTCCAGAGACAGGATTATGATAGCGTGTTAGTGCTTGGCTCCATATATTTAGCTGGAGCTGTTAGACAAATAATTCTTTAAAATAATAAGAAGGAGTGTGTGGTTATGTTCGATAGAAATGGAAATGATAACAGCAACTATAATCAGATGATTATCGAAGAAATCAATAAGGTTTCTCCAACTGTTGCAGGATTCATTGAGAAAGAGTACAACAGACAGAAGAACAATGTAGAACTGATCGCATCTGAGAACTATTGCTCAGAGGCAGTTCTGGCTGCATGCGGTAGCTGCCTGTCATGGAAGTATGCTGAAGGTTATCCTTACGTAAGAACTTCTGGTAACAAGGGTAGATACTATGGTGGTACTGAGTTCGTAGACCAGATGGAAGAGTACTGCTGTGATGCATTCAGGAAACTTTTCAACACTGATTATCACGTAAACGTTCAGCCTCATTCAGGTTCACAGGCTAACTTTGCTGCTTACAAGGCAGTTCTCGAGCCAGGAGATACTATTCTCGGACTGAACCTCGATAACGGTGGACATCTCACTCACGGTTCCGGCGTTAACTTCTCCGGTAAGCTGTATGACGTTCATTTCTATGACGTAGATGATAATGGATTCATCGATATGGAAGACCTCAAGAAGAAGGCTCATGAGCTCCAGCCAAAGCTGATCCTTACTGGTGCTTCCGCTTATTCAAGAATTATCGACTTCAAGGCATTCTCAGAAGTTGCTAAGGAAGTTGGAGCATACTTCATGGTAGATATGGCACACATCGCTGGTCTCGTAGCTGGCGGCGAGCATCCATCACCATTCGGATATGCAGATATCGTAACAACTACAACTCATAAGACTCTTAGAGGACCTCGTGGCGGACTTATCTTCTGCAGACCTGACCTCGCTAAGGCAGTTGACTCCGCAGTATTCCCATATGCACAGGGTGGCCCACTCGAGCACATCATCGCTGGTAAGGCTGTATGCGCTGAGGAAGCTATGAAGCCTGAGTTCAAGGATTATGCTAAGCAGGTAAGAAAGAACGCTGCTGCACTCGCTGATGAGCTGATCAAGCTGGGTTATAATATCGTTACTGGCGGAACTGACAACCACGTATTCCTGATTGACCTTTCAGATAGAGAGTTCACAGGTAAGGAACTCCAGGTAGCTTGTGATGAGAACGGAATCACTCTGAACAAGAACTGCGTTCCTAACGAGAAGAGATCACCATTCCAGACTTCAGGTGTAAGAGTAGGATCTGCTCCTATGACTACTCGTGGATATCTTGAGGACGACTTCAGAGAAGTTGCTCACAGAATCGACAAGGTTGTTAAGGATCTCGAGGCTAAGAAGGCAGCTGAAGCAAAATAGGAACGAAATAAAGGAGAACGAACAAATATGGTCAAGTTATTAATTGGACACAAGGGAAGCGGCAAAACTAAGAAGATGATTGATCTGGCTAACGAGTCAGTTGAGACATCTAAGGGAAGCATCGTATTTGTTAACAAGAATACAAGACTTATCTATGATCTCGACTACAAGATCAGAGTTATCTGCATGGAAGATTTCCCTCATATCACTAATGAGGATGAGTATATTGGATTCATCTTCGGTATCATGAGCGGAGACAACGATATCGAGACAATCTTCCTGGATGGCATCATGAGACACAGAGATTTTGCTCTCGAGGTACTGCCAAGCTTCATTAACAAGCTCAAGATTGTATCCAAGGAAACAGGCATTAATTTTGTTGTAAGTGTTAGCGCTGAGCTCGAAGAGATGATTGGCGTTGAATTCGATGGAGTTGAGGTACTGAACTAAGATTTGTAAAGTGCCCCGGAATTATCTGGGGCACTTATTATTTTTGCATGGCTAATCAATTACATCAATTAATCAAGGGAATAGAGAATGGTAGGAAAGAGTTTGAAGCTCTGATGAACAGGCAGCTTTCAAATGACTTTTTTTCGTATGCCGAGAAACATGTATATGAGACAAAGGCAAATGAGAGTGAGCTAGCCCTCGGAGATAATGTGAATTATATGCTGTGGCTAATAGCAAACGGCTATTCAGGAAAATTCAATCTGATATACATTGACCCACCATTCTTTACCAAGGCGAAATACAATGCAACTGTCAGCGTACATGATGCTTCGGGTACTGCAAGGAAGATTCATCATCTGGCATACGATGATACCTTTGATCGCAATTTGGAATTCTACATCGAGAATATGACATTGAGACTTCTCTTGATGAAAGAGCTGCTAGCAGATGATGGCCTGGTGTGGGTTCATCTGGATTGGCATTCATCGCATTATGTTAAACTGCTGATGGATGAGTTGCTAGGTGAGAAGAACTTTGTCAATGAGATTATCTGGAACTATAAGTCAGGTGGCTCAGGCAAGAAGCATTTCTCTAAGAAGCACGACAGTATTCTTGTCTACAGCAAGACAGGAAAGTACTATATTAATGTTCCGGAAGAGAAGTCGTACAATAGGGGCTTCAAACCTTATAACTTCAAGGGAGTTAAGGAGTACCAGGATGAGAATGGCTGGTATACTCTCGTTAATATGAAGGATGTCTGGAATATCGACATGGTAGGAAGAACATCCAAGGAACGTACTGGTTACGCAACTCAGAAACCTCTCGAATTAATGCGCCGTATTATTAGCTCAAGTTCTAAGGAAGGTGATTTGGTCGGCGACTTCTTCTGTGGAAGTGGTAGTTTTGTTGAAGCGGCAGAAACCATGGGTCGTAAGTGGGTTGGCTGCGATAATGAGGAACTCGCTACTGCGATGGCTAAGAAGAGGCTGGATTTAATTGAGGCCAACTATACATACAGAACTGAGACAGATCAGCCAATGAGACAGGGCAGGGTTGTCGCTAGCATTAATCAAGCTGAAGAACTGCAGAACGGTAAGAAGATGTATAGCGTGCGTATTGATGCATTTGATCCCGACATTGAACTGGGATACATCCAGATGAATGACAGGAAATATGTTGAGGATGCTCTTGCAACTAATACACTGCAGTTTATTGACTATGTAATGGTGGATCCTGACTATAGGGACAAATTCTCTTGTGAGATAGTTGTTGAGGATAGATTTGATGATATAAAGTTCCTATCGCCGGGCAATGCGGCAATAGTAGTTGTAGATGTTCTGGGAAGAGAATATTTCGTTAGTTGTTAATCAGGTGGAAAATGACAAAGAAAATTGAAAAGAAAACAAAAAAACCCAGCATCGTTGCTGAGATAAAAGAAGCTAATATCAAGGCGGCGGCTGATCCTATATATCATGGAAGAAGTCGCATCAAGGTCAAGCTAGGAGAGGTTGCTATGGCACTTATAGCTGCAGTAATCGGATCTTTTGCTTCAGTAGGTGTTATGATTCCTAACGGACTTACATATGGCGGCATTTCAGGTCTGTCACGATTGATTCAACAAATTTTTGGAATCAACTATTCAATTGCATACTATATTTTCAGTGTAATTATTGCTCTGTTCGTATTCGTTACGCTGGGATTCAAGGAAGTAAGAAAGATACTGCTGCTATCAGTAGCATACCCTACAATCATATTGTTCTTCGAAATGATGAAGGTGCAGGTGATAATAGATGATAAGCTTCTCGCGGCTCTGTTCACCGGAGCTCTCTTTGGGATTGGAAATGGTCTGACATACCAGGCGGGCTTCTCTTCAGGAGGCACTGATTCGATTGCCAAGGTTATTAAACTAAAGAGCCTGCAGCACAAGAGTATTAATCAAATAACAACAGCTATTAATATGGTAATCGTACTGGTAAGCATGTTCGTGTTCGGTATTGTTATTGGACTGTATGCAATAGTGACTATGCTCGTTTCGATGAAGCTGGGTGAGGCAGTAATGTTCGGACTGACACAGAAGCTTGTTCAGCTGGAGGTGCTTACAAACTGTCCTGAAGAGTTATCAGCTTACGTAATGGAGGAGATGGCGAGAGGCGTTTCCAGTAACGAGGTAACAGGCGAATATACAGGTGAAAGCAGGAAACAGCTTCGTATTATCTGTACTCCTCGCGAAAGCATTCTAATTAAGAGATTTCTCGCTGATATTGATCCAAGGGCATTTGTATCTGTGATAACCATTAATTCCGTATGGGGTAATGGAAGAGGATTCAAGGACATTAACAGCCCTGATGTATAAATTGCATCAGATGTAAGTTCTGAGCAGAGACTTGGACAGAAGATTGATGGTTCTACTGTTCAGAATCAGATATCCATTGACATATTCAGGCAGATCTGAGAATAGGTCAGACATATTAATAGGTGACAAATCAACATAATAATCATTCCCGTGGCTCGCTACAGGGATGATTATTTCATATGTCGCAGTTGTTTTGTTAAATTGTGCTGTGACCGAATTGTCTATATCCTGAAAGTAGACAGCTGAAACAGGTGTCGATAGCTGATCTCCGGTGATTTTCAGCTGTTTCGCAGATTTGCTAAGGACCGGTCTTGCAGAATAGTATATCGTCGGATTTTCAGATCCGGTATTACCATCGTCTGATGATGCCACAGGAAAGCCGTATTTTGCGATTGCAGAGTGAAAATCAGTATCAAGGATGTCCTGATACTCATTGTGACTTGCGAGCTGCATGAGCTGATATAACTGCAATACATCCTCTCTGTTGTGAGTGAGAATTATCTTCTCGATGGTAGAATTGCCACTTATTGAATACTCATCAAAGAGTGCCACACTTTCTCTGCCTGTGATGGTATCCTGACGATTGCCAGCAATACCAAAATAGTTCTCGCAGCTAGCTTGACTGAGTGATTCGAGATGGTTAGGGAGATTGGAGCATTTTCTTAAGAATCTGTATAGGTCAAAATCATACATGGATAGATTGTCATCCATGAAGTTGGCATCAAGTCTGGTGTTGATGAATGGAATATCATATCTAAGACCGTTGAATGTAATCAGATAGTCAATGCCTTCAACTCTAAGGAAATCCAAAGTGGCTTGGAGCACAAGGTGCTCCTCGTAGTGATTATCGGCCAGGAACTGTGTCACCTTAACACCAGAGTCGGTCTCTGTCAGAAGGCCCATTAAGATGACTTTGCATCTGGATGGATCGAGGCCGGTAGCCTCAATGTCCAGAACACATGATTTCAGACCATCATAATACTCGCCGAATATCGGCGAGTTAATATGATTCATTCTATAGTCACAAGTAAAAGTTTTCATTATACGTTAAAGAGGAAGTGAACTACGTCGCCATCCTTAACTTCATACTCCTTACCCTCGGAGCGAAGCCAGCCTTTTTCCTTAGCAGCGGAGAGCTTGCCTTCACATTCCATGAGCTTGTCATATGCGATAGTCTCTGCACGGATAAATCCTTTTTCGAAGTCAGTGTGAATCTTACCTGCAGCCTGTGGAGCAAGAGTTCCACGCTTGATTGTCCATGCTCTTGTCTCGTCTTCTCCTGTAGTCAGGAATGAGATGAGGTTGAGAAGGGCATAGGAAGACTTGATTAGCTTGTCAAGTCCGGACTCTGTTATACCCATATCCTCAAGGAACATTGTACGCTCTTCATCGTCAAGCTCTGAGAGCTCAGCTTCGATCTTAGCGCAGATAACTACAACTTCTGAACCCTCAGCAGCCGCATATTCTTTAACCTGCTTAACATAATCGTTGTCAGGGCCTGCAGCCTCATCTTCGCCTACATTAGCAGCGTAGATAACTGGCTTGAATGTGAGAAGGTCAAGAGTTTTAACGAAAGCAGCTTCGTCTTCATCGAGATCAAGCTTGCGAGCTACGTTACCCTCAGCGAGTCCTGCGTTAACCTTAGCAAGAATCTCTAGCTCTGCTTTGGCAGTCTTGTCACCAGCCTTAGCAACTTTCTCAGTCTTGGCAATTCTTCTTTCGAGAACTTCCATATCTGCGATAATGAGCTCCATGTTGATAGTTTCGATATCGCTAACAGGGTCGACTCTGCCGTCAACGTGAACTACATTAGGATCTTCAAAGCAACGAACTACATGAACGATAGCTTCAACTTCACGGATGTGACCGAGGAATTTGTTGCCTAGTCCTTCACCCTTGGATGCGCCTTTAACAAGTCCAGCAATATCGCTGAATTCGATAGTTGTGTAGATTGTCTTCTTAGAATTATAGATGTTGGAGAGGTTAGTAACTCTCTCGTCAGGTACAATTACCACGCCAACGTTAGGCTCAATGGTGCAGAAAGGGTAGTTGGCTGCTTCTGCGCCGGCCTTGGTGATAGCGTTGAACAGTGTGCTCTTGCCTACGTTAGGCAGACCTACGATTCCTAATTTCATTCCTTATTACCTCCAAATGTAAAGTGTACTTTACAATATCTATATAAGAATATGCATACGATGATAACCGTGATGCTAAGTACTTGCGCTTGTCTAAATGGACCGATCATCAAACTGTCAGTTCTGAGGCCTTCAACAAAGTAACGCTCAATGGAATAGAGAATTCCATAAATGCAAATGACTTGTCCGTTGAATGTTCGCTTGTTCTTGTCCAGCCATGAGAGGAGGATGAAGAGCATCAGACACCATAGTGATTCATACAGGAAAGTCGGGTGTACCTTGACTCCGTCAACCATGATTCCCCATGGTAGATCAGTAGGACCGCCGTGCGCTTCGCCGTTAAAGAAGTTGCCCCAGCGACCAATTGCCTGAGCCAGTGCTACCATAGGCATGAATAAGTCGAGCATGTTCAGTGCGCTGATCTTCTTGCGCCAGCAGACTATCAGTACGGCTGCGATACCGAATATCAGGGTGCCGTGAATGGCAAGTCCACCGTTACGGACGTTGAGCATTTCGCCTAGGCTGTGGTACATATCGAGGTTAAAGAGTACATAATAGACTCTCGCTCCGATTACACCACTCGGTATAGCCCAGATAAAAACATCCAGAATATCGTCATCAACCAGGCCGTGCCTAGGAGCACGTTTGCAAGATAGAGTTACGCCGAGCAGTATACCGATAGCGATGAATATGCCGTACCAGCGGACATCAATATTTCCTATTGTAAAAGCTATTGGATTAGGATGTCCCATAATTATTCTTCTCCAAATATCTCATCAATTAAATCTACGAATTCTTTATATGCCCATGTATCCTTGAGATCGCTAAGGGCATCAGCAAGACCTCTGTATCTCCAAGCGTGCTCTGATGGGTCCTTGGCATGAAAACGATTCCACAGTTCATCGCCAATCTCACGGTAGTCGCGAGCTATCGCACGCATGTTGGACAATTTGTCGCCCATAGCTACGATCTTGGTGTCAAGATCTGCAGCCTTGAGATGTTCCATTGCGATTTGCTTGCGAGCATGCCATGAATCCTGAACGCTAAGTCCCTCGAATACTGTGTCGCTTTCTCCAGCAACGATGTGTGCAACTCTGTCGCCAAATTCTTTGCGGATATCTTCAGCGGTGTGATCAGTGTCTTCGATGACATCGTGAAGTGCTGCGGCTGCTAGGAGCTCAGGGTCTGTAGTGATTGTTGCAACTATAGACATTGCTTCGAGAGGGTGGATGATACAAGGAAAACCTTTGCCTCTGCGCTCAGTGCCCTTGTGCGCCTCGGTTGCGAATATTATCGCTTTATCTACTAATGAAGTATCTATTGTCAATGATTACTCCTCAATAATATGTGTATCTATTGCCTGCTGAACGGTGCGCTTTGCCCTACGGAGATTGTCGTCGCTAGCACCAAAGAGGATATCGTAAAGGCTCTTAATGCCAAGTTCTCCATAACCCTGCTTGAGGATGTATACGATGCAGAGGTTCTGAATACCAACAGTTGATGACATGATATCCAGTTCCAATCCTGCCATTCTGTGTAAAGCGAATCGCTTGGCTTCTTCAGAATACTCGTTCTTTATGCGTTCGATATCGCCAAGAGTTTTAATCTTGAGAAGAACGAATACATTGTAATATGGCTTCATGTTAGCAGGTGATATTTCTGCCTTGAGAGCAGATGCGATGGACTCATTGAGCCTATTGAATGGATCGATAGCCATATAGTCATTGAATGAGTCGATGTTAAGTGAAATGTCATCGAACTTTCCATCACTAACGAGAGCAAGAACCTGATTACGATACTCATTGATATCGCGTCTGAAACGTTTGAACTCATCGTCAGCCAGTTCAAGAAGACCGGCAAGACGAGATATAGTTCTCTTGTACTCAGTAGGTATTTCAACTGCTGATTTGTATCCTATGTCGTGGTTAATAGTTGCCCAGATATCCTGGAGAACTGTTCTAACCTGAATTTCAAATCTAATTTCATTAAGTTCAGGATGCTTCTCGTCATGAAAGAGATCAACTGGAAGCCTACATATATAGTGAATTGACATATATCCAAATCTGTCAGATTCAAGAAGGGTACGCTTGTCTATGGAGTTGTCCCAGTCAATAATAAAGAGCCTCTCTATTAGAGCTGCGACAAGATCAACCTCGTCGTTATAAAGAGTTGAAACTCTTGCACCGAAGATGTCGGTAATATCTTCAAGATGCTTGTATTTGTAGCCCTTGAGTTCAAGTTTGCCAGCCAAGCTATCCTCAGTCTTGATTCTTGAAGTGATATTCGCATACTGGATTCCTTCTTTGGCGATGTTCTTTTCAAGAATATTGATTACAATACCCTGAATATCTTCGTATGACTTGCGATAATCTCTATATTCCTGAAGAATTGCCTCACAGTGTTTATCCATAACTTAAGCCTCCAAGTTATAATG
>R21__coassemble_1551_pt1 | contig 15196 bp, 10 predicted proteins | sample R21__metabat2_high_PE_011 | metagenome-assembled genome bin R21
CTTTTTTATTGAAATTTTAACGAAAATACGATAGAATAACATGAATATTTGTTTAATGCGGATTTATGCGCTTGAACAGATTTATTTATAAAAAATTGAAAGGGTATTTAACGAAAATGAAGACAGGAAAAAGAAAAGTTTTGGCTGTTCTGATTATCATCCTTCTTGTCGCTTCTTGGACGATTTCGTTCACTGGACTTGGCAAGAAATATGGTAACCTGAATGACCACCTCAAGTATGGTCTCGACATCAACGGCGGTGTATATGTACTGCTCGAGGCTGAGACTAAGGAAACAGGTACTGGACTGACTGCTGTTATGGAACAGACTAAGCAGGTACTCGAGAACAGAGTTAATGCTATGGGAGTATCCGAAGCAACAGTTGCAATCGAGGGTACTAACCGTATCAGAGTAGAGATGCCTGGTGTTAAGGATGCCGAGTCAGCAATCAAGCAGATCGGTAGAACTGCACAGCTCTCATTCAAGCTCGCTGATGGAACACTTGCTCTTAACGGAGACGGAATTAGTGATTCTCAGCTCGCAACTGATACTGAGAACGGCGGATACAAGATTACTATCGACTTTACTGGAGATGGTTCCGACAAATTCGCTGAGGCTACTGAGAAGGCTTGCTCAGGAACAGTAGAAGTTTCTGATGAGTGGGATCAGGAGAAGGAAGCTGTTAGCTCAACTGCTATCGTAATCATGCTGGATGATGAAGTAATCTCAGCTCCAACAGTTGCTGAAAAGATTAACTCAAGATCTTGTGAGATTACTAGACCTGGTGGATTCTCACAGACTGAGGCATCAGAGCTGTCCGCACTGATTAGAGGAGGAGCTCTTCCTGCCAAGCTGGTAGAAATCAACTCATCAGTTGAGACTGCTACAATCGGTGCTAATGCATTAGTACTCTCAGCTAAGGCTGGTGTAATTGGTCTTGGTATCGTAATGGTTATCATGTTGCTTGCATTCGGAGCTCTTGGTCTTGTTGCCGACCTCGCTCTGCTGCTCTACGTAATGATCGTTCTCTGGGGAATGGCTGGTATGGGAGCAGTTCTGACATTACCAGGTATTGCAGGTATCATCCTGTCAATTGGTATGGCAGTAGACTCCAACGTAATCATCTTTACTCGTATCAGAGAAGAGATTAGCAAGGGCAAGTCAATTAGAGTCGCTGTAGATATGGGATATCATGCAGCTCTTACTACAGTAATTGACGCACAGACTACAACACTGATCGCTGCTATCGTACTGTACCTCATCGGTACATCTTCAGTTAGAGGCTTCGCTCTTACACTGATGCTCGGTACTGTTGTCAGCATCATCACTGCAGTATTCGTTACTCAGGTATTCGTTAACCTGATGTCTGAGAGCAAGACATTCGGAACTCTCAAGATGTTTGGAATGAATGAGGATGGAACTGCCAAGGTATCTTGGAAAAAGTTCATTCCATTCATCAAGAACAGAAAGACTTTCTATGTTATCAGTGCGGTTATCATCTGCCTTGGACTTCTGTTCGGAATGATCAGAGGATTTAACTACGGTATCGACTTTACCGGCGGTACTATGATCCAAGTTGAGATGGGACAGCAAGTTGATATCGACGAGGTTAAGGATACTCTCGCTGATTACGAGCTCGATCCAACAATCGTGTATGCTGGCAAAGATAATTCACAGATCATCCTGAAGACTATCAAGGCTCTCAAGTCATCTGAGCGTACTAAGGTTGTTAAGACTCTTGATGAGAAGTACAACCTCGCAGATGATGCAGTACTTGCTTCAGAAGAATTTGGACCTACAGTTGGTCAAGACTTAAGACACAACGCTATCAAGGCTATTATCATCGCAGGTCTTGCAATGCTGGTTTACATCAGATTTAGATTCAAGACTTGGAAGTTCGGACTTGCTGCTATCGCAGGACTTGTTCACGATATCCTCGTTACACTGTCACTCTATGCAATATTTGGATTTGCAATCAATAACCCATTCGTTGCAGGTATCCTGACAGTAGTAGGTTATTCCATCAACGATACTATCGTAGTATTCGATCGTATTAGAGAGAACTCAGCATTCTTCAAGAAGAAACAGAATGAAGAACTCATCGATACATCAATCAACCAGACCCTCGGTAGATCCATCATGACATCTGTAACAACTCTGGTAGTAATGGTTCCACTGTTCATCATGGCATCATCAGAGTTAAGAGAGTTCCTGATTCCACTGATTATCGGTGTAACTGCTGGTACATATTCATCAATCTTCATGTGCAGCCCATTATTCTATGATCTCACTAGAAAGGACAATCTGTCCAAGTATGAACTCCAGCAGGAGAAGTCAAACAAAGCAAGCAAGAAGAACGCTAAGAAGAAGACAGAAGACGGAATCGTTAAATAGTTTTATATATCAAGTTAGGTTGTATTAGATGGCAATTAATGAGCAATTGGATTTAACAACTGAACATTTCATGGATGAGCTGATTGCGATCAATCCTAAGTATGACGACTCAATGATCGTTAAGGCTTATGATATCGCATTCAGACTCCATGACGGTCAATTCAGAAAGAGTGGTGAACCATATATCATTCATCCTATTGCTGTTGCCCAAATCCTCGCTAACTTTGGTATGGATAACGAAACAATCGTTGCAGGACTGCTTCATGATTCAGTTGAAGATACTGAATATACTAGAGAACAGCTAGTTTTGGATTTCGATGAGAAGATAGCTCTTCTGGTTGACGGTGTAACCAAACTGGGAAATATCAAATATGATTCCAACGAGGAATTACAGGCTGAGAATTTCAGAAAGATGTTCCTGGCCATGTCCAAGGACATCAGAGTACTCATTGTAAAGCTGGCAGATAGACTTCACAATATGAGAACTCTCGAATATATGCCAACGGACAAGAGAGAATCCAAGGCTCTTGAAACATTAGAGATATATGCTCCTCTAGCTGGCAGATTGGGAATATTCAGCATTAAGTTCGAATTAGAGGATCTTGCTCTTAAGTATCTGCATCCTCTCGAATTCAAGAAGCTGTCCAATGTAGTTAGCATCAAGAAGGCTGAGTACGAGAAGAATATTGAGTCACTCATTAACACAATTAACGAGCAACTTGATGAGTCTGGTATTCAACATGATATCAAGGGAAGATCCAAACACATTTACAGCATATATCGCAAGATGGTACTCCAGCAAAAGACCATCGATGAGATATTCGATTTGATGGCTGTACGTGTACTGGTATCAAGCGTCAAGGACTGCTATGCAGTTTTGGGACTTGTTCATAACAAGTGGACACCAATTCCTGGTAGATTTAAAGACTATATCGCCATGCCAAAGCCAAATATGTATCAGTCGCTGCATACGACTGTAATTGGCGATAATGGTGAGCCTTTCGAGATCCAGATTAGAACGTATGAAATGCACCGTATTGCAGAATACGGTATCGCTGCTCACTGGAAGTACAAGGAAGGCAAAGTATCAGGAGAACAGGAAGACAGTGAACAAAAGCTCGCTTGGCTAAGACAGGCTCTCGAATGGCAGAAGGAAGCTGATGATTCAGTAGAGTTCCTTGAGACGCTCAAGATGGACCTTTTCGACAACCAGGTATTCGTTTTCACACCTGGTGGAGATGTAATGGAACTCCCAGCAGGCAGTACGCCTCTTGATTTTGCATTCAAGGTACATACGCAAGTAGGAGTTAAGTGCGTAGGCGCCAAGGTTAACGGCAAGATGGTTACTATCGACCATCAGCTGAATAATGGCGACATCGTAGAGATCGTAACTTCTGGCAATTCTTCAGGTCCTAGTATGGACTGGCTCAACATCTGCAAGACATCAGGCGCTAAGCAGAAGATTCGTAATTGGCTACGCAAAGCTAACAATGATGACGATGTAGATAAGGGCAAGAATAATATTGCTGCTTATATCAAGAAGAAAGGTTATGATCCTTCTCTTGTAACAAAGAATGCTTACATTCTCAAGGCTGTTAAGGACTTTAACTGCACTAATGTAAATGAACTTTATCTTCAGATTTCTAGAGGCGGTAATACAGTTAGCAAGCTCGGACAGAAATTAATCGAGTACTACGAAATCGACCATCAGAAAGAGCTGGAGAAGGAAGAAAACATTGAGATCAAGAAGAAACCTGTTAATAGGGGAGCTGAAGGATCTGAAGGCGGCATTGTAGTCAAAGGCACTGATAATTTGCTAATTAGAAGAGCAACTTGCTGTAATCCAGTTCCTGGAGATATGATTATTGGCTATATCTCCAAAGGGAAGGGAATTACAGTTCATAGATGCGATTGCAGTAACATGCAGAATCTGTCAGAAGAAGACAAGGCTAGACTGATAGAAGTTAACTGGGATACTCCTGACAAGAATCACGTCTATTTTGCCGATGTAAATGTCGTTGCAGTTGCGAGAAAAGGACTGTTCAAGGATGTTTCCAAGTTATGCGACGATTATGACGTTGAACTTGCTGGACTAAACATGTTACCAGCAGAAGCAGGTCAGCAACAGATGCAGATGACTATTGGTATTACGGATATGCATCAGATGCAAATATTGCTGATGAATTTGAGAACACTTGATGGTGTTGAGAAAGTATATAGATTGAAATAAGGTGTTGAGATGAGTTTACAGGTTAATGTTTATCCTTATGGACCGCTACAAGAGAATACATATCTTGTAACAGATACAGCAAGCGGTTATAAAGCGATTATTGATCCCGGTTTCTATGGATCAATGGTTATTGAAGATATTGGAGATATAAGTACCCTTAAATATATAATCCTGACTCACGGACACTTTGATCATCTTGCTGCCTGTGTACATTATACTGACGCATATCCAGAAGCAAAACTAATCGCACCACTAAAAGATAGGTATCTCCTTGGTAAGGATTGGACCAAAGATTATCTTGCAAGAGGATGGGATGTATCCAATTGTCCCAACCCAGATCAGTATTTGGTCGAAGGAGATACTCTGGAATTAGGCGAGACGTTATTCTCTTTTATTGAAACTCCCGGTCACACCGAGGGAGGCATGTGTATTCTGGCTGATGGAAAGCTATTCAGTGGCGACACATTGTTTAGGCTTTCTGTTGGTAATACATCACTTGAAACGGGAAGTTGGGAAGATCTGGTTAGATCAATTAACACTAAACTCTACACACTGGATGATGACATTACAGTATATCCAGGTCATGGAGCATTAACATCGATAGGATACGAGAAGAGGTCAAATCCTTTTGTATAGGTTTTATATCAACAACGTAAACAATGACTATCACTACAGTGAACTGGCTAGAGTGTTTCTGGCTGATGACGATTTTGAAGTGATTACTGTTAGGTTTAGTAACCCTGTAAACCTGTCACTTGGTGATAATTCATATATGGTCAACTCTGATGGCTCTGATGACAGAGACACGATTAAGAGAGAACTATACCGACTGCTATGCGATATTACAGGTAGCAGCTCAGATTGGGGAACTTTGACTGGTGTTAGACCACTCAAGTTAGCCCTTGAACTACATGATAAATACGATTCAATATCTAAGATGCAAGAAGATCTAAGAACTGTATATCTTGTGTCTGAGGAAAAGATTGATTTGCTTACTGATATAGCTGAATATCAATTAGCTAATATCGATAGAAATCCATCGGATAAGATGGGACTTTATATAGGAATCCCATTCTGTCCAACTAGATGCGCTTATTGCTCATTTGCCAGCAATGTAGCTGGTGCACCAGCAATTGAGAAGTATCTAAATAATTTGTTAAAAGAAATTGAATACATGGGTCATCTTACTAGAACACATTCTAGCAAGATAGAGAGCGTATATATTGGCGGAGGCACTCCAACAACATTAAACGCCGACCAATTAAATAGATTAATCACTAAGACCAGAGATGAATTTGGTCTAAATCTTAACAGTATCGAGTTCACGGTTGAAGCTGGTAGACCAGACACCATAACTGCTGACAAGCTTGATACCATGAGACAACTTGGTATATCGAGAATTAGTATCAATCCTCAGTCCATGAAGGATGAAACATTGAGATTGATAGGCAGAGATCACTGCTCGGATGACATTAGAAATGGCTACAAACTGGCCGAGGATTATGGATTTGATGTTATCAATGCTGATCTTATTGCCGGTTTGCCAGGCGAAGACATCAATGATTTCAAAGCTTCATTAGATGAAGTAATGTCTATCGGAGCTAATAATATTACAGTCCATACGCTGTCCGTAAAACGTGGCTCAAGACTCAAAGATAAAGATCCTGAATATTATAGGCGCAATGCGGAAATGGTAGCAGATATGCTGAGATACGCTAGAAAACGCCTGAAAGAAGAAGGTTATTATCCATATTATATTTACAGACAAAAGCATCAAATTGGTGCACTCGAAAATGTAGGATATTGTAAGGCTGGAAAGCATTCCATATACAATATTCGCATCATGGAAGAAAAGCAGACAATTATTGGTCTCGGCTGTGGCGCTATCGGTAAGGTTTATTATCCTGATGAGAATCGCCTCGAAAGAATTCCTAATGTCAGCAATTATGAAGTATACAGCGAGCGTTTTGATGAAATGCTCGAGAGAAAGAATAAATATTACGAATAATTAACGGAGGTTATTTCAATGGCAATCAAAGCGCCAAAGGGAACAAAGGATGTACTGCCTAACGAAATTCACAAGTGGCAGTATATTGAGAATGAATGGGCTAAGATATGTGCCGAATATGGGTTCAAAGAAATGAGAACACCAACTTTCGAGGCAACAGAGCTGTTCAACAGAGGCATTGGTGATACTACCGATGTAGTACAGAAGGAAATGTACACATTCGAGGATATGGGCCATCGTAGCATTACTCTCAAGCCTGAAGGAACTTCTCCTGCAGTGAGAGCATTTATTGAGAGCAATCAGTATGCTGAGACACAGCCAACTAAGTATTACTACAGCACTTCATGCTTTAGATACGAAAAGCCTCAGGCTGGTAGATTAAGAGAATTCCATCAGTTCGGCATCGAGAACTTTGGCACAAATAGCATGCTGGCAGATGCTGAGGTAATCGCTCTTGGCTATGATTTTCTGAACAGAATGGGAGTTGGTGATATTGAGCTTCATATTTCCAGCGTTGGTTGCAGAGAATGTAGACCTCTTCACCGCAAAGCTCTTCAGGACTTCTTAAAGCCTAAATACGATCAGCTCTGCGAAACATGCAAGTCAAGATTTGATAAAAACCCTATGAGAATCCTGGATTGTAAGTCTGAGATCTGTCACGAACTGGTACAGGGAGCTCCTATGATGCTCGACTATCTCTGTGATGACTGCAAGAAGGACATGGAAGAACTCATGAAGCATCTCGATGCTATGGGTATTAAATATGTAGTCGACCCAACCATCGTTAGAGGCCTTGACTACTACACTAAGACAGCCTTTGAATTCATTACCACTAAGATTGGTGCTCAGGGTACTGTATGCGGCGGAGGTAGATATGATCACCTCATCGAAGAAGTCGGCGGACCTGACATGCCTGGAGTTGGTTTTGGACTCGGTAAAGAGAGATTAATACTCCTTATGGAGACTAACGATAATGATTTCGGTGGCACAGAAGTTCCTCAGCTATTCATCGCATGGATTGGTGACGAGGCAAGGGAGTATTCAGTCAAGTTAATTCACGAAATCAGACAGCAAGGAATTAAGGCTGAGCTCGATACTAAGGAAAGAAACCTCAAGGGTCAGATGAAATATGCTAACAAGCTCGGTGCCAAGTATACAGTAGTAATTGGCGAAGACGAAGTAAACAGCGGCGAACTGACACTTAAGAATATGCAGACTTCGGAACAGACCAAAGTCAGAAGGGAAGAATTGATCAATGCTTTATAAGAGAACTCATATGTGCGGAGAACTCCGCATCGAAGACGTTAACAAGAACGTAGTACTTAATGGTTGGGTAGCCAAAGCTCGTAGCCTGGGCAGCCTTGTATTCGTAGATCTTAGAGATAAGACTGGAATCACTCAGATTACTTTTAACGAGGACCTTAGTGCAGAGATCCTTGATAAGGCTAAATCATTAAGAAGTGAATTCTGTATTGGAATTAAGGGTGTAGTTAAAGAAAGATCCGCAAAGAACGGAAATATCGCTACAGGAGATATCGAAGTATTTGCTGATGAACTTGAGATTTATTCCAAGTCAGATACACCACCTATCTACATCAAGGATGATGATAATGTTGATGATAATCTGAGACTCAAGTATAGATATCTCGATCTCAGAAAGAACAAGATGCAGCGCAACCTTACATTTAGACACAAGGTTGTTAAGTGCGCTAGAGATTACTTTGATGAGCAGGGATTCACTGAGGTTGAGACTCCAATGCTAATCAAGCCTACTCCAGAAGGAGCAAGAGACTATATCGTTCCTTCAAGAGTACACAATGGTTCTTTCTATGCACTGCCACAGTCACCACAGATGTTCAAACAGCTTCTGATGGTATCTGGAACAGATAGATACTTCCAGGTTGTTAAGTGCTTCCGTGACGAGGACCTGAGAGCAGATAGACAGCCTGAATTTACTCAGATTGACCTGGAAATGTCGTTCGCTGACCAGGATCAGGTAATTGAGGTTCAGGAAGGCTTCCTTAAGAAGGTAATGAAGGAAGTAAGAGGCATTGATGTACAGACTCCATTCCCTAGAATGACCTATGCTGAGGCTATGGAGAGATATGGTTCCGACAAGCCTGATACCAGATTTGATATCGAACTCCAGAAACTCAACGATGTATTTGCTGGATGCAAGTTTGAAGTTTTCACTAATGTTCTTGCAGATGGCGGAGATATTAGAGGTATCTGCGTACCTGGTGGAGCTGCTGAATTCTCTAGAAAGAAGATTGACAAGCTCGTAAATGATGTAAAGAGCTATGGTGCCAAGGGACTGGTATGGATTAAATGGGATGAGACAGGAATTAACTCATCGGTTAGCAAGTTCTTCGAAGAATCAGAATTAAAGGCTGTATTTGACAAGATGTGCGGTAAAGAGGGAGATATCATCTTCATCGTTAGCGGTACAGCTAAGGTAACTTACGATTCACTGGGATTCCTGAGAAGACATATTGCCGGAATGATGGGACTTCTTGATGATAATCAGTTCAACTTCCTCTGGGTTGTTGACTTCCCAATGTTTGAAATGGATGAAGAAGGTAATATGAAGGCAATGCATCATCCATTTACACAGCCAAAGCTCGATGAACTTGACAAGTTGGATAACGATATTCTTGGACTGAACGCTAACGCTTACGATATCGTACTTAACGGTGTTGAGCTGGGCGGAGGTTCAGTAAGAATTCATGACAAGGATCTTCAGGCAAGAATGTTCAAAGCGCTTGGACTCAGTGATGAAGAATGCGAAGAGAAATTCGGCTTCCTAATTGAAGCATTCAAGTATGGTGCACCACCACATGCTGGTCTCGCATACGGATTGGATAGAATGGTAATGCTCTTACTTGGCGAGAAGAGTATTAGAGAGGTAATCGCATTCCCTAAGAATCAGAACGCTGAATGTCCAGTATGTGAAGCACCTGCAGTTGCTGGTGATGGACAGCTGGATGAACTGGGTATTGAAGTAATTAAGAAATAATGATTAAGAGACACCAAAGCGATTCTAAATATGCAATTTATGGTGGTTCTTTCGATCCTATACATCGTGCGCACGTTTCTCTTGCGTATTATGCAACAAGAGAGCTGGATCTTGACGAATTATATTTCGTCCCAACATATGTAAATCCATTTAAACAGGGACGTAAAACTACTCCTGGAGAGGACAGAGTCAAGATGATTGAGAGCATTCTTCATTATGATAAATCTTTCAGAGTTAGCGATGTTGAAGTTAAGAAGGGTGGACCATCGTATACCTATGAGACTCTCAAGTATTTCTCAGATAAGAAGGAAGGTGAGCTACACTTTCTGTGTGGATGGGATTCACTGCTAGAGATTGAAAATTGGTATCACGGAGAAGACATCTTGCGTAATTACAACCTGGTTACAGGTAGACGTCCTGGATCTGATGATCATGATGGCATGGAGAAAATCAAATTCTTCAGAGAGAATTATGGAACTCTGGTGTATGTTCTGGACTTCCCACCAATTGATTTGTCTGCAACTCAGATTCGAAACAACGTTAAGGATGGCAAGCCAATACATGACATGGTATTGCCTGAAGTAGAGGAGTATATCGTTGAGCATAACTTGTACAAATAGAGATGGTCTAGAGACGTTCATGAGAGACAATCTCAAAGAGTCACGCTATATACACTCCCTTGGTGTAGAGAAAATGGCTACTGAGCTTGCCAAGATATACGGTGCGGATGTCGAGAAAGCTGCGTTTGCTGGTAGATACCACGATATTGCCAAATGTTTTGACGTAGAGACCTCTGATATGTGTATACAGAAGTATGATTTGGACAAGAAGTACCTTGGCAATCCGGCATTGGCTCATTCTAAGATCGCTGCAGCAATCCTAGAGCATGAATATGGCGTTGTTGACGAAGATGTACTAAATGCTGTTAGGAGTCACACTACTGGAAGGGTTGGAATGACACTTCTTGAAGAAATAGTATATGTTTCGGATGCAATTGAAGAGAACAGGGTATATCCAGAACTTGAAGAATTGCAGGAAGAGGCAAGGAATAATCTAGATCTAGCATGTCTTCACATCATGGACTTTGCAGTTGAGATGATATTGGATAAAGGCAGACAACTAGATGAAGATACTCTAGATGCTAGAGAATATATTAAAGAAAGACTGAAGGTAAATAATGGATAATAAAGAAGTAATGATGGCAGTTGCCAATCTCCTTAGCGAGAGAAAAGCAAGAGATATAAAGGTAATTGATATCGCTGAAAAATCAGCATTTGCAGACTACTTTGTCAATGCAACAGCTGGCTCAGAAAGACAGCTCGGAGCACTTGCTGATGATGTTAAAGATAAGTTCGCAGAACTTGAAATCGTTCCTAAGAACAACGAAGGACGACCAGAATCAGGTTGGATATTAGTTGACGGTGGAGATGTTATTGTTAATCTGTTTACATCTGATACTAGAGACAAATATTCGCTCGAAAAACTCTGGGGAGACTGCGAAACTACAGTAATTGAGTAAATAAATTACATTATATATACAAGGAGTAAGAATATGCAGGATAGATATGATTTTAAGGCCATCGAAGATAAGTGGCAGAAAATCTGGGCTGAAGAAAAGGCCTTTAAGACAACTGAAGATTATGACAAGGAGAAATACTATGTTCTTGAGATGTTCCCATATCCATCAGGAAAACTTCACATGGGACATGTAAGAAATTATTCTATCGGAGATGTAATCGCTAGATTCAAGAAGATGGAAGGATTTAACGTTATCCATCCTATGGGTTGGGATTCATTCGGTCTACCTGCAGAGAATGCAGCTATTAAGAACGGAATTCATCCTTTCACATGGACTAATTCTAATATCAATGATATGCACGACCAGCTCAACACACTTGGCCTGTCATATGATTGGGATAGAGAAGTTGCTACATGCAAACCAGACTACTATAAATGGATGCAGTGGATCTTCATTCAGTTCTATAAGAAAGGCCTTGCATACAAGAAAGATAATCCTGTTAACTGGTGTCCAGACTGCCAGACAGTACTTGCTAATGAACAGGTAGTTGATGGATGCTGCGAGAGATGTAAGACTCCTGTTACCAAGAAACATCTTAGCCAGTGGTACTTAAAGATTACTGATTATGCAGATAGACTGCTTGAAAACCTTGAGGATCTGCCTGGTTGGCCTGACAAGGTTAAGACCATGCAGAAGAACTGGATCGGTAGATCAGAGGGTGCTGAAGTGAAATTTACTATCGATGGCACTGGCAAAGAACTCATTGTATATACAACTCGTCCAGACACACTTTACGGCGTTACATACATGGTAATGTCTCCTGAGCATCCATTTGTCAAGGAACTCACAGCAGGTACTGAGTACGAAAAGGCTGTAAATGCTTATGTTGAGGAATGTGCTCACAAGAGTGAGATTGAGAGAACTTCACTTTCCAAGGAGAAGACTGGTGAGTTCATCGGACACTATGCTGTTAACCCTGTAAATGGCAAGAAGGTACCTATTTACATTTCAGACTATGTAATGATGGATTATGGTACAGGTGCAATCATGGCTGTACCTGCTCACGATCAGAGAGACTTTGACTTTGCTAAGAAATTTGGTCTGGACATTATTCCTGTAGTAAATGTACCTAATGTAGATCTTAATAATCTGACTGAGGCTGCTGCAGCTGAGGGTACAATGATCAATTCTGGTGAATATGATGGCATGAACAACAAGGAAGCCATTAAGAAGATTATCGCAGATCTTGAGTCCAAGCAGCTCGGCAAGAAGACTGTTAACTACAAGCTCAGAGATTGGCTCATCAGCCGTCAGAGATATTGGGGAACTCCAATTCCAATGATTCACTGCGATGACTGCGGTTGGGTTCCTGAAGATGAGAAGAATCTGCCTGTACTCCTTCCTACAGACGTTGAATTTACAGGAAAGGGAGATTCTCCACTTACTACATCTAAGACTTTCAGAAAGTGCACATGCCCTAAGTGCGGCAAGCCAGCTGAAAGAGAAATCGATACTATGGATACATTCCTCGATTCATCATGGTATTTCCTGAGATACTGCGATGCTCGTAATGATGAGGCTGTATTCGATAGCAAGAAGGTTAATTACTGGATGAATGTTGACCAGTACATCGGTGGTGTAGAACACGCTATTCTTCACCTCATGTATTCAAGATTCTTCCAGATGGTAATGCATGACCTCGGACTCTGTGAAGCAGAAGAACCATTCAAGAATCTGCTGACACAGGGAATGGTAACCAAGGGTTACTATGACAAGGACAATAATTTCGTAGTTGCTAAGATGTCAAAATCACTCGGCAACGTAGTAAGTCCTAAGGAAATTCAGGACAAATATGGTGCTGATACCGCAAGATTATTTATTCTCTTCGCAGCACCACCTGAAAAGGAACTCGAATGGTCCGATGCTGGTGTTGAGGGTAGCTATAGATTCCTCAACAGAATGTACAGACTGGTATTCGAATTTATTAACGATATTAAGAAGGACCAGGAAGTTCCTAGCACAATTACAATTAATAATTCAGATGATAAGAGCCTTAACTTAATGATTAACTCTTGCATCAAGAAAGTTGGCGAGGATGCAGGCGGTAGATTCAATTTCAATACTGCAATCGCTAGCATCATGGAGTTAGTAAATGAAATGTACAAATACAAGCAGAATGCTGAGATGAATCTCGCTCTGTTTGAAAAGGCAATCAACAATCTCGTAATTGTAGCAAACCCATTCGTTCCACATCTTACTGAGGAACTGTGGGAGCAGCTCGGACACAAGGACAGACTCTACCAAGCAAAATGGCCTGAGTATGATGAAAAGGCTCTTGTTCAGGATGAGGTAGAGGTTATCGTTCAGATTAACGGTAAGCTGAAAGATAAGCTCACTATGCCTAACAATTCAGACAAGGAGGTAACACTGGAAGCTGCTAAGAACCTCGAAAAGATAAAGGGAGAACTCGAAGGAAAGGAAATTGTTAAGGAAATCTTCGTTCCAAACAAGATTGTAAACTTCGTAATTAAGTAGCTTCCTGCTAACAATATGAAGAAAGAATTTAAAGTTATTCCGCTTGGCGGACTTAAGGAAATCGGCAAGAATTGCACAGCAATCGACTGTGATGGCGAGATCCTTATTATCGACTGCGGTTTCGCTTTCCCTGAATATGAGATGTTCGGAATAGATATAGTAATTCCTGATTTCACTTATCTCATAGATAATATGGAGCGAATTAAGGGAGTAATCATCACGCATGGTCATGAAGATCATATTGGTGCAATTCCTTATCTACTGCAGGAAATCAATGTGCCTATATATGCAGGTGCATTTGCAATTGGACTCATCAAGAACAAGCTTGAAGAGTTCGAGCTTAACGCTGAACTTCATACCATTTCAGCTGGCAATATATTTAATATTGGAAGCTTTAAGGTTGAAGCTATACAGACTAACCATAGTATTGTCGACTCGTTAGCGTACTCTATAGATTTTGGCGGCAATAGAGTAGTTCATACAGGAGACTTTAAGATTGATTATTCGCCACTTGATGGCAAAGTTATTGATCTAAATAGATTCTCGCAACTTGGCGATGAAGGAGTAGATCTGCTCCTCTGTGATAGTACTAATGTACTTAAGGAAGGATATACACCATCCGAAGCTGTTGTAAGAAAATCCATCGATGAAATATTCGACAATACAGATAATAGAATTATCATTGCAACTTTCGCATCCAATGTTCATCGTATCAAGTATTTCCTTGAATCGTCAATGAAGCATCACAGGAAAGTTACCGTAACGGGAAGATCCATGGATAAGACCTTGGCGCTTGCTAAGGAGCTGGGATATATTAACGATTTGCCAGAAAGCATCTTCGTAGATATATCTAATATCAAGGATATTCCAGACGACAAGTTGACAATTATTACAACTGGTAGTCAGGGTGAGCCAATGTCTGCTCTAACTAGAATGGCAAATGACAACCACAAGGAAGTCAAGCTGAAGAAGGGCGACACAGTTGTATTCTCATCATCTCCAATTCCAGGAAATGAAAAGGTAGTAACACAGGTAGTAAACCTGCTCTATGAGAAAAGAGTTGAAGTGGTACTTGCCAACTCTATGGACGTTCACGTATCTGGCCATGCGTCAAGAGAAGAACTAAAACTAGTTCACACTCTGTTAAGACCTAAATACTTCATGCCAGCTCATGGTGAGTATAGACATCTAATTGAACATGCTAGACTCGCAAATTCCCTTGGAATGGGCAAGGACAAAACCTTCGTGATGAGCAATGGCGATGCACTTAGTGTCGACGCCGATAACGACAAGGTAATCATAGTTGATAAATACACTTCCGGCGAAGATGTAATGGTCGACGGCTATGGTGTAGGAGATGTCGGCAGCGTTGTACTCAAGGAAAGAAAGACTTTGTCACAGTCAGGCCTGATGGTGATTTCAATCGCAATAGATCAGGCTACAGGTTCTCTAATGACAGAACCTCAGTTGATAACTAGGGGATTCGTATATGTAC
>R21__coassemble_1604_pt1 | contig 14916 bp, 13 predicted proteins | sample R21__metabat2_high_PE_011 | metagenome-assembled genome bin R21
AACCTATGACCCCCTGCTTGTAAGGCAGGTGCTCTCCCAGCTGAGCTATGCGTCCATCTTTTTGACGCTCGTTCATATTAGCATAACTAACAAGACGTGTCAACTAGATTCGCAATCTTTTCAAGCTGTTTTCTTCTTTTTTTAAAATAGCTTGACCAGAAGTAAGATCTTCCATCATTCTTCTTACTTCTTCCCTGTCCTCTAATTTGCATTCCAGAGTCGCAGATATCTTATCAGAATACTCCGCGTTGCATATTTCGAACAAGCCGTCTTTAGCGAGATTCTGCAATTTGGTCAGATAGGAATAATCAAATTCATACTCAAGAGATGAGCACTCACCTACCTCACAGATTCCCGCAGCCTCAAGTCCTAATTTGGCTGCCGCAGTATAAGCCCTTGCCAAACCACCAGTTCCCAACTTGATACCGCCGAAGTATCTTGTTACGACAACCGCAAGATTGGTCAGCTCTAGATCAGCAATCATCTTGAGCATAGGAAGTCCAGATGTACCGCTTGGTTCACCGTCATCGCTCGCCCACTGCATTTCCTGCTTGGGTCCGCATATTATAGCAGGGACATTATGAGTTGCGCTCTTGTACTCCTGCTTAATCTTATTTACGAATTCCTGTGCTTGCTCATATGATTCAACGGGCTGAACATGCGCTATGAATCTTGATTTCTCAATTACATATTCAGCCTCGCCATACTCATATACCGATTTGTATAGATACATAATTACAGAATGTACTTATCTACGTCTACTTCCTTAATCTTCTCTTTCAGCTTCTCCTGAACTGCCTTTCTGTCAATGACAACGTCCTTAATATCAGGATCTGGCAGATTGTAAGAAATATCCTCCAGCAGGATCTCAAGAATTGTGTGAAGTCTTCTTGCTCCAATATTCTCTGTCTCCTCATTCATCAGATAAGCCAGGCTAGCAATCTCATCAATTGCATCATCAGTAAACTCAACGCTAACGCCCTCTGTCTCAAGTAATGCCTTCTGCTGCTTGGTTACAGCATTCTCAGGAACAGTTAGGATCTTCATAAAGTCATCCTTATCGAGATTCTTGAGTTCAACGTTAATTGGGAATCTTCCCTGTAATTCAGGAATCAAATCGCTTGGTTTGGATACATGGAATGCGCCGGCTCCGATGAAGAGCATATGGTCGGTCTTAACTGGGCCATACTTAGTGTTAACAACACTACCCTCAACGATAGGAAGAATATCTCTCTGTACTCCCTCTCTGGATACGTCAGCACCTGAAGTCATACTGCTGCCGCTAGCAATCTTATCGATCTCGTCGATGAAGATAATGCCGTTCTGCTCAGCATTATCAAGAGCCTCGTCGGTAACCTGATCCATATCGATCAGCTTCTGTGCTTCCTGTTCTCTCAGGATTCTCTTCGCATCCTTAACCTTGCACTTCTTAATCTTAGTTTTCTTAGGCATCATGTTATCGAAGATGTTGCCGATAGCAATCATGCCCTCGTTCTGGTTATCAAGCTGATTGGTCTTAGGAACGTCATCAACTTCGATTTCAACTATTTCCTCATCAAGAAGACCAGCTCTCAGCTGTTCTCTTACCTGATCTCTTGCCATCTTGATATTAGAATACTCTTCGCTCTGCTCGTACTCTTTCTGTTTGTTCTCTTCGTACTGCTCCTTCTGGCTCTTGTATCCAAGATTGCCGAAGATATTTCCGAGCTGAACTCCTCCCTTATTCTCAGTCTCTGGACCGCCAGGAATAATAGCCTTAACAATAATGTCTTCAGCCATCTTGTCAGCCATTTCAGAATTCTCGTCCATTCTCTTCTGCTTGGAGAGTCTCATTGATGCTTCAACGAGATCTCTAATCATAGAATCAACATCACGACCAACATATCCAACCTCTGTGAACTTGGTAGCCTCAACCTTAACGAAAGGTGCATCCATCAATTTGGCAAGACGTCTTGCAATTTCAGTCTTACCTACACCTGTAGGTCCCATCATCAGGATGTTCTTAGGTGATATTTCCTCTTTCAGTTCATCTGACAGCTTGCTTCTTCTGTAACGATTACGAAGAGCGATAGCTACATACTTCTTAGCTTCGTCCTGTCCGATGATATATTTATCCAGCTCCGCAACAATCTGTTTAGGAGTCATGTTCTTGATATTATCAGCCATTATTCTACCCCCAATTTCTCAACAGAAATGTTGTTGTTAGTGTATACACAGATGTTAGAAGCAATCTCGAGTGACTTTCTTACGATGGACTCAGCATCCATATCTGTATTCTCGAACAGAGCAACTGCAGCTGAATAAGCATAGTTGCCACCTGAACCGATTGCAACTACGTCCTTATCCGGCACGATTACTTCGCCGTTACCAGAAATAACGAGAAGGTCTTCCTCATCTGCTACGATCATAAGAGCCTCTAGACTACGCATTGCCTTGTCCTGTCTCCAATACTGCGCCAGATCGACAGCCGCTCTCTTCAGATTGCCAGCATGTTCCTCGAGCTTGTTCTCGAACTTGTCAGTCAGAGAGAACGCATCAGCAACAGATCCAGCAAATCCAGTCAGAACCTTGCCCTTAAAAATCTTCTTAACTTTCTTAGCGCCATTCTTCATAATGGTTGTCTCACCCATTGTAACCTGGCCGTCTCCACCAATGCAGATATCTCCATTAGGTCTCTTTACAGCACAAATTGTTGTTGCATGAAATTCTACCATCTCTATTTCTCCTTATAATCGCACTCCTGATTGGAGCACTTTCTCAAATGTGTCTTGCCCTTGCCTTCAACTATCATTGAACCGCACTTAGGACAGAACTCTCCTGTAGGCTTGTCCCAGAATGAAACATTACAAGCAGGATATCCACTACATCCATAGAATATTCTACCTCTTCTGCTCTTCTTTTCAACTATGTCCTTACCGCAGCTAGGACACTTGATGCCTGTTGTCTTAACAATAGGTCTTGTATTCTTGCACTCAGGATATCCGCTGCACGCAAGGAATCGGCCAAATCGACCTTCCTTAATAGCCATTGGCTTGCCGCAGAGCTCGCATATCTCGTTGGACATAACAACTTCCTTCTCAATACGCTCAACTTCCTGATCTGCTACTTTAAGTTCTTCGCTAAATCCTTTGTAGAAATCAGCGATTACGTTTTGCCAAGGAGTATGACCAAGTTCGATATTATCCAGGTTGTCCTCCATCTCTCCAGTGAAAGCGACATCAACGATATCTGCAAAGTATACCTGGAGGATTCCTATTACATCAAATCCCAGCTTGGTTGGTACCAAACTCTTCTTATCCCTCTTAACATATTTTCTTGCAATCAGAACAGAAATGATAGCAGCATAAGTACTTGGTCTTCCGATGTTCTTCTCTTCCATTTCCTTAACGAGACTTGCTTCTGTAAATCTCTGAGGCGGCTGAGTGAACTTCTGCTCCTTAATTAACTGTTCTATTTCGAGTTTCTGACCTACATCAAGATGCGGAATCTTAGGTTCCTTTTCGGCAGCTGCAGTTTTATACACTTTCTTCCAGCCGTCAAAAGTCATTCTTGATCCATTAGCCTTGAATTCGTATTTGCCATTCTTGACAGCAACAGCAACAGTATCGTATGTAGCAGCTGCCATTTGTGATGCAACAAATCTATCCCAGATGAGTTTGTACAGCTTGTACTGGTCCGGTGTCAGTGAATCCTTTATTTCATCTGGCTCAAGATTAACATCTGATGGTCTAATCGCCTCATGAGCATCCTGCATAGCCTTGTTCTTGTTAGCATAATAATTATTGCCAACATAGGAATCGCCATATTTCTCCTGGATATACGACTTAGCTGTCGCTCTTGCCTGATCACTAATTCTTACAGAGTCTGTTCTCAGGTATGTGATAAGACCTCTAGCGCCTGCACCCTTAATGTTGATACCTTCATAGAGTTGCTGTGCTACCTGCATAGTCTTCTTAGTCTGAAATCCCAGTTTAATAGAAGCATCCTGCTGCATGGAGCTAGTTGTAAATGGTGCATAAGGCTTGGTATTTCTTGTTCCTTCCTTAACATCATCAACAACATACTCGCCGTTATTAAGATCTGCTTCGATGGCATCTGCCTGCTCGCCAGTCTTAATTTCTGCTTTCTTCGCACTTATCTTGGACAGATTGGCAGTGAATTCATCGCCAAAATCAGCAGTAATATTCCAATATTCTTCTGGAATAAATCCAAGGATTTCATTCTCTCTATCACATATCAATTTGAGAGCTGCAGATTGAACACGTCCGCCAGACAGTCCTCTTGAGACCTTCTTCCACAGAAGTGGGCTAATCTGATATCCTACCAATCTATCCAGCACTCTTCTAGCCTGCTGAGAATCAACAAGATTGAGATCAATTGGATGAGGCTCCTTGATTGCAGCCTGTACAGTCTCTTTATTGATTTCGTTGAACATTACTCTGCACTCAGTCGAAGGATCTATTCCCAAGAGGTATGCAAGGTGCCATGAAATAGCTTCTCCCTCACGGTCCGGGTCGGTTGCAAGCAGTACTTTAGTTGATACAGCTGCTTCCTTCTTGAGCTCCTTAATCTTCTCAGCTTTGCCCCTGATATTGATATATTCAGGCTCAAAATTATTATTTGTATCTACAGCAAGACGGCTCTTAGGCAGATCTCTAACATGACCAACACTAGCAAGAACCTTGTACTTGCTACCGAGGTATTTGCTGATTACCTTAGCCTTAGATGGAGACTCTACAATGATAAGAGTCTTGTTATTCTTAGCTGTTGTTTTCTTAGTTGTCTTCTTATTATCAGTTGCCATTAATGTGTAACTCCTTACGAGCAAACACTATACTGCATATTATATTGTTTTTGCAAGATGTATTTTTCCACAGTATGTTTCAACGACGCCCTTTATTTCCAGAACCGTTACTATGGAATTCACCTGTCCAACCATCATTCCAAGAACAGCGGCTATCCTATCTGGAGTCGCTCCATTGTACTTTCTCAGTTCATTAACAACAGCCATTTCATCAGCTCCAAGGCTCGCAATTATTTCATCACCAAGTGGAACATCAGCCCCTATATCTCTAATAATGTCGTCCACCACGATGAGCGGCATAGCACCATCTCTTATTAGTAAATTGCTGCCCAAACTAAACTGGCTATTAATATTGCCAGGGACCGCATAGACAGCCCTGCCTTGCTCGCTCGCATGTTGTGCAGTGATGAGAGCGCCACTGTTGTAATTTGCTTCCACAACTACTACCGCTTTGCTAAGTCCGCTAATTATCCTATTGCGCGCAGGAAAAGTCCAAGGCTCTGCAGGCATCTCAGGTTCATACTCGCTTAGTACCAATCCGCCGGTATCTAACAAATCGAATAGCAGTTGTCTATTCTTAGCTGGGCTCATCATCTTAATGCCACTGCCGAGCACGCATATCGCTTCACCCCCGCCTTCGAGAACACCCTGATGCGCATATCCATCTATTCCGTATGCGAGGCCTGATACAACGGGTATATTTGCCTGCGCCAATCTTCTTCCTATCATTATGGCAACCTGCTTGCCATACATAGTAAATTTTCTTGATCCCACTACACCAACCGATCTTTTGTGCAGCAGGTCCAAATTACCAGAGCAGTATAACTGCTCTGGTGGATTGGGAATATCTCGCAACTTGTCCGGATATTCGGCAGATGTAATATCTATTCTTTCTATTTTCTTATAATTAACCATATATCTCCTATTTATTGCTGATTCACTTCATTTAACATTCTGTAGCTGAGAGCTTCTGCTAGATGATTAGTTTTAATAGTTTCGCTTTCGTCAATATCTGCAATTGTCCTTGCTACCTTGAGTACTTTCTTATACGAACGCGGAGACAATCCAAATTTGGAATATGCATTCTCCATCAGCAATTTCTCTTCGTTGCCAAGAACACAAAACTTTTCTATATCCGCATCACTCATATCTCCATTAGAAACGAATCTACCCATACTATGAGCGAACTCAATTCCTCTTATGACATCCCTCTTCATCACCTGCGAACTAAGGTTACTTCCAGAGTTCTGGCTGATATCATCATAACCAACCTTCTCCATCTGAATTCTCATATCGATTCTATCCATCATAGGCCCACTCAGTTTGCGCCTGTAATGGTCTAGCTGAGACTGGGTGCATTTGCACACGTGATCAGCATCGCCATAATAGCCACACATGCAAGGATTGGCTGCCATAACCAATTGAAAGTTGCAGGGATATGTATACGCCATTCCTTGCCTAAAATGTGTAATTTGCTTCTCCTCTATAGGCACTCTTAGAGATTCTATCTTAGCTCTTTCGAATTCGCAGACCTCATCTAGAAACAATATGCCATTGTGAGCCATACTGATTTCTCCTGGTTGCGGATAGTTGCCACCTCCCAGCAATCCAGCGCGGCCTATAGAATTATGCGGTGCCCTGAAAGGCCTCTCTATATCTATTCTATGAACATTCTTATTCCTGCCGGTTATAGAATTGATTATTGCCGTCTCTATTAGCTCCCTGTTATTCATATCTGGCATAATAGTCGGAATTCTTCTAGACAGCATAGTCTTACCACAACCCGGACTACCCACCATCAGCAGGCCATGTCGTCCAGTAACCGCAATCACAATAGCTCTTTTGGCCATTTCTTGACCTCTAATATCGCTAAAGTCAATTTTAGATTCAGCCGCTTGTTCTTGATCATTAGATGCTGATTCTTTTTCCCATCCATCTATTTCATGTCCATTAATTGCATCAACGCATTCCCTAAGACTCCTGACGGGTATTATTTCTATCCCCTTAACCAGGCACGCCTCTTTGTAATTATTCCAAGGAACGACTACTTTCTTCATATTGTTATCCGCCATACACATCAATATTGGCAGCAAACAGTCAACAGCGAGAACTTCACCATCAAGCGACAACTCCCCAACGACTCCGTATTCATTACATTTGCTCTGATCAATGTACATGCCGGCAGTTAGCAATCCAACAGCTATAGGCAAATCCATATAACTGCCGTTCTTTCTTACATCAGCCGGCGTTAGATTAACGGTAATTCGGCCTTTCGGATATTGATATCCCGAGTTAATAATCGCTGACTTAATTCGTTCTCTCGCCTCAAGGACAGTTGTACAAGCCAGTCCTACAATATTCATATTAGGCAGTCCATTTCCTATATCCGTCTCTACATTAATTAATCTGCCTTCAACGCCTATACACACGGCTGTTTTAACCTTGCTCAACATCTTTTTTCTCCCTCTAAATGCAATTGCTGATAATATTAGTCATTACCTCAAATACATCGAATGATACGTTTCTCCAGAACAGTCTCCTGCTACTCATATATATCTGAGCCGCCTTTCTCATATTGTCTAGCTTGGCCTGGGTTACTGATTCCGCCGGATAGCCATATAAATCCTGTGTCCTCGTCTTGACCTCAATGAAGTGAAGAGTCTGATCCTTGCGAGCAATAATGTCTATCTCTCCCAATTTGGTCCAGTAGTTTCTTTCCATTATTTCGTATCCCATGTCCGAAAGAATCTTTCCTGCGAATTCTTCTCCATGATTTCCAATAGATTTCTTGTACCTCATATTCTTCCTCCTATTTATCTGTAATAGCTTTCTATCACTTTCTACAATTTAGTTCATCTATCTAGAAAAATTAGGTTCAGAAATGTAGGATTTCATGCAAAAAGACCTCCAACCATCATCTGGTCGAAGGTCTTTCTTATATTATTCAGTACACTATTACTTGCCGTCCTTAAATTCCTTAATCATCGTTGCTGTCAAGCTAACCATATTCTCAGGCTCAGGTAATTCATCTCTTGTCATGAAATCTGCGCAAGCAAGCTCCTCTTCATCAAGAGCAATCTTAGTGTCGCCGTCTACATCGCAGAAATATCCAATTGACAGATTGCCAGCAAAGCCCCAAGGCTGTGAGCCATAATACTCTATGTTCTTAACCTTGAGTCCTACTTCTTCCATTACTTCACGAGCGACTGTTTCTTCGGCTGTTTCGCCGATCTCACAGAATCCAGCCAGCAAAGCCCTGCCATTAGACTGTGGCCTGTTGGCATATTTGCTGGTAAGCAAACTATCTCCATTTCTAACTCCAATAATGACAGCAGGATTAATTCTTGGGAATATCATGTTGCCGCAACTTGGGCACTTTACCATTCTTAACTTGTTATCATGCTCTGTTGCTACTCCGCATCTACCACAGAAAGCATTGTCTCTATACCAAGAATTAAGATGGTTGGCAGTCATTCCAGCCATACATAGAGGAGTACACATTCTTAGTGCCCTCATTGATTCGAAATTATATCCCTCAGGTAGTTGTATTCCCTCTGAATCTCTGAGCAGGAAGAATCGATCATCATCAATAGAGAACAGATATCTTAGCTCTGTTGATAGCTGTTCATTGCTCAGTTGGAATTCTCCTGCCTTAGGAACGACAATGTCATCATCCTTAAGTCCAACGAAGATTCCCCCTCTGAAAAGGAATACGTAATCATCCTCTGTAGCAACCACCGATGGATCATACTGATTATTAAAAATTCTGTTACCAATATCTTGAATCATTGCTATTACTCTCTTCTATATATTTAATACGAACTTCTCAATTGCCTTAGCAACGCCGTCATTATCATTAGTGTCTGTTATATAATCTGCGTGGTCCTTAGTTCCACCCCAAGCATTGCCCATCGCAACACCAAGACCAGCTAGCTCCATCATCTGTATATCATTAGGAGCATCTCCACAACACATGAGCTGCTCACGCTGAACATCCAGTCTCTTCATCAGCTCTAGCAATGCTGTTTTCTTGCTCGTGTCTGGTCCGCCTATTTCAAGATTGTTCTTGAAAGAAGATGTAATCTGCGCATTAGGTATCGCTTCGATCTCCGGTCTAGCCTCTTCTAGCTTGTCGACTCCATCAAAGCAGAAATTGCAATTCTCTATCTTGTGTCGGTTCTCTCTAATCAATGCGCCAATGTCTTCTACTGGCTTTCTGCTCCAGAGAATATACTCCGCATTTCTGAATTCACAGCCATTGATTTCAATATCTCTATAAGTAGGTCCATCAATATAAGCTTGTCCATCAATGAATACCTCAAGACCGCAGCCATATTTATTAACGACTTCAATAATTCTTTCAATATTCTCTGGAAGAATATAGTCATCATATACAGACTCACCAGTAGCTATATCGTTGATATGCGCACCATTAGAAGTAATTGCATACGCAATACCCTCCACCTCTTTGATTGCAGGTGGCAACGAGTTATATGAACGGCCTGTTGAAACTACAACAAATACACCCTTGGCCGCTGCAGCCTCTAGCGTAGTTTTAGTTCTCTCCGTTAACTGACCTTTGCTATTGAATGTTGTGCCATCAAGGTCTAGGGCAATCATTCTTATTGTCATCATTTTATCTTCCTTTTGTATATATTGATTTTGACTTAATGTTATCTTATAATCATCGCGTATTAAAAATCAACCTAATATGCAAGGAATAAAACAATGAAAATCGCTATTCTTGGCGTTGGCAAACTCGGACGAGTACTAACCGAGGCTTTGCTCGCTGGAGACAATGAAATAACACTTGTCGATATCAATGAGAAAAGGCTTGATGACATGTTGCAGCAGTATGACCTATTAACCTGCGTTGGAGACGTGCATCGCGTTAGCGTTCTCAGAGATCTTGACATTGGTTCATACGACTTTGCTCTGGCATGCACAGGCAATGATGATATTAATATTTTTGCTGCTTCTGCCGCTAAGTCTCTTGGCTGCAGCAAAGCAATTGCAAGGATTTCAGAGCCCGAACACATAGGCCAGTCAGATTTCATATGCAAGAATTTCAACATTGATGCAACAATCAACCCAGATATGCTCATCACTAACGAGATATATAGATATCTTGTCGAGAAATATTCTCTTAGCAATGGTGTATTTACAAATAAGAGAATCGCTATGATAGAGCTAGATGCCAACAATGAGCCAAGAATTGTTGGCAAGCCAATTACAGAGTTCAGGAACATTCTTCCAGACACACTTGTTGTAGGTATTTCTAGACATGGTCAGGTAATCATCCCTCACGGCAAGGATACTATTCTGCCAGGAGACATCGTCTATCTAGTTGGTGAGAAGAATGCAATGCTAGACTATGCCAAGAAATTCATAAGAGCAAAAAGTCGTGACGCACACAAGGTAATGATTATTGGTGGTGGTCATACAGGCTACTTCCTTGCTAAGAAACTCGCTGAATACGGATCAATAGTTAAGATTATCGAGAGAAACGCCAAACGTTGTCGTTACTTATCCAACAACCTTAACAATGTAATGGTTCTTCAGGGAAATGGTACAGATATCAGCCTTCTCGATGAAGAAAACATTGACGAAATGGATGCAGTTGTAACAGCAACAGGATTTGATGAAGAAAATCTCATTCTAGCTGTTGCAGCTAAGAACAGAGGTGTCGAAGACGTTATTTGCAAGGTTAGTCACGAGAGCTACAACGAGATGATTAACAAGCTCGGTATTGATGTTGTTCTCAACTCGATGGATATCAGTGCCAGCGTTATTCTCAGAATGGTAAACGGCTCCAAGATAGTTCTATCGTCCGTTCTTCTTCAGGGACAGGCAGAACTCCTAGAGATATATGTTGATGAGACAATGGCTATAATTAACAAGCCATTGAAGAATCTCAATCTTCCTGACTATGCAATCTTCGCTGCAATTAATAGAGGTAATGAAACTATTATTCCTGGCGGAGATGATATGATTATCCCTGGTGACCATCTAATAGTAGTATGTCTTCTCTCTCATATTAGTTTTATCGAATCAGTTGTTAAAACCAATGAGAAGCCTGGCATATTGGGTTAACACCAGCAGTACCACACCCCTCGTATTAGGCGCTATTTGCCTATTTCACGGCATTTTCTTAATGTCAGGTGGTATTTATCATTTACATATAATATCAGTATAAATCTGAAATATAATCGAATAATAAACACAATAAGAAGACGCAACCGTGGTTGCGTCTTCTTGTTTGTAAAGAATTAAGACTATGCTTCTTCTGCTGGTGCTTCCTCTGCAGGAGCTTCTTCAGCAGCTGGCTCTTCAGGAAGAGTTGCCTTGATGGAGAGAGAAATTCTCTTCTTCTCTGGCTCGATCTCCATGATCTTAACGTCAACATCCTGACCAACCTTGAGCTCGTCAAATACGTTCTCAACTCTCTTGTTAGCGATCTCTGAGATGTGTACCAGACCGTCAAGTCCAGCCTCGAGTTCAACGAATGCACCGTACTCCTTAATCTGTACGATCTTGCCGCTGATTACGTCGCCAACGTTGTACTTGTCACCAACGAGTGACCATGGCTCAGGCTGAGTCTGCTTGAGACCGAGGCTGATCTTGCCCTTCTCTTCGTTGAGGGACAGAATCTTAACGTTGATGATGTCACCAATCTTGAGAACTTCTTCTGGGTGCTTGAGCTTGCCCCAAGAAATCTCTGAAATGTGAAGCAGACCATCTACTCCACCGATATCTACGAATGCACCGTAGTCTGTGAATCTCATAACCTTACCTTCGACAACGTCGCCAACATTCAGGTTAGTCCAAATCTCAGCTACAGCTTTACGCTTCTCGTCAACTAGTACGGCCTTTCTTGAGAAGACTGCTCTATTACGCTTAGTGTCTACTCTGATTACTCTAACGTCTACAGTCTGTCCAAGGAGTGCCTCAGCGTTCTCAACATACTTGTCAGAAAGCTGTGACATAGGAATAAATCCTGTGATCTCCTTGTAAGCTGCGATAACACCGCCGTTAACGGTTCTTGTCAGCTTAACACTGATGATGTCCTTGTTCTCCATAGCTTCTTCGAGCTCAGTGTAGTTCTCAACTGCAACGAGTCTCTTCTTGGAGAGAAGGATTCCACCTTCGCCTTCATCAGACTTGATAACCTTAGCCTGAATGTCGTCACCTACCTTGAATAAGTCAGCGAGTTTCTGACCCTCTTCAAGAACAACTTCATCAGCTCTCAGGATACCGTCCTTCTTGCATCCCATATTGACAATAACTGCATCGTCCATTACCTGATCAACCTTACCATCGATGATATCGCCTGGCTTAGGAAGGCGTAAAGACTTCTCAATGTCATCCATGAAATCCAGCATTGGATTCTTTTCAACATTTTCGCTCATACTAGAAATAACCTCCTTGATAATCCATTCTGGCGTTGATGCGCCAGCAATTATACCTATTTTATTATAATTTTGTGCCTGAGACAATAAAAACTTTTCAGCTCCTTGTATGAAAATACTGTTTTTGCAATATTTCTGCGCGATTTCATACAATTTCTTTGAATTGGAGCTGTGCTTGTCTCCAACCACGACCATCATATCAACTTTACTAGCCAAATCTTGGCAGCTTTCTTGCCTATCCTTGGTCGCATTGCAGATGGTATTCTTGACCTCGCACTTTACTCCAGCCTTATCCAATTCAGCCAATACACTATCCAGCAATTCCACCTTAATAGTCGTCTGACAGACAACGAGCGGAGTCTCGCCTGCAAACTTATTAGCACACGCAGCTGCTTCCTCGGCATTCTCAATAATAGTTGCAGAATAATTGCACCATCCATTAGTTGCAACAACCTCCGGATGTTCCCTACTACCTACCATGATAATCGCTTGGCCCTTGTCATGAGCTGCTGCTACCAGCTTGTGAATCTTCTCAACGAAAACGCAAGTAGTGTCGATAAGCTCTATGCCCTTAGCCTCAGCTAATTCATAGAATTCGCGTGGCTCTCCGTGCGATCTAATAATAACGGTATCGCCACTCTTAGCATCATCAAGGCTATCAATAATTATAACGCCCTTGGATGCCAACCTATCAACAACAGCATCATTGTGAATAAGATGGCCACACGAACACAGCTTGCCACTACCAGCATAATTATCAGCAGCATTGAATGCCATATCTATTGCCCTATTTACTCCAAAACAGAATCCGGAATGCTCAGCTCTAATAATCTCCATAGGTAATAATATCTCTTTCTTGTTATCTGAAAGAAAACAGCACTTCAGGCCTGAAGTGCTGTTCATTCTTAATCAGTAGAATTTGACTACTTCAGTGCTGATGCTGTAGCTACTGCTACTGCTACTGTAGCACCTACCATAGGGTTGTTGCCCATTCCGAGGAATCCCATCATTTCTACGTGTGCAGGAACTGATGATGATCCAGCGAACTGTGCATCTGAATGCATTCTTCCCATTGTATCTGTCATACCATAGGATGCAGGACCTGCAGCCATGTTATCTGGATGCAGTGTTCTTCCGGTACCACCACCGGATGCTACTGAGAAGTAAGTCTTACCCTGCTCGATGCACTCCTTCTTGTAAGTACCAGCTACTGGGTGCTGGAATCTTGTAGGGTTAGTTGAGTTACCAGTAATGGATACATCAACGCCCTCATGATGCATGATAGCAACACCTTCACGAACGTCGTCGCATCCGAAGCATCTAACCTGAGCTCTTTCACCTTCTGAATAAGCTGTCTCATTGACAATCTTCAGTTCGCCAGTAAAATAATCGAATGCAGTCTGAACATATGTAAATCCGTTAATTCTTGAAATAATCTGTGCAGCGTCCTTTCCAAGTCCGTTAAGGATAACGCGCAGTGGCTCCTTACGTGCCTTGTTAGCGTTCTTAACGATACCGATAGCTCCCTCTGCAGCAGCGAATGATTCGTGGCCAGCAAGGAATGCAAAGCACTTAGTCTCGTCTCTTAAGAGCTTAGCTCCAAGATTACCATGACCGAGACCTACTTTTCTGTCATCAGCAACTGATCCTGGAATACAGAAAGCCTGGAGACCTTCTCCGATTGCTTCTGCAGCTTCTGCAGCGCTCTTAACGCCCTTCTTGATTGCGATAGCAGCTCCTACGCAGTAAGCATATCCAGCATTCTCAAAGCAGATAGGCTGAATTCCCTTAACGATTTCGTAAGGGTCAAATCCCTTAGCCTGACAAATCTCACGGCACTCCTCAACACTCTTAAGTCCGTACTGAGCGAGGACACCATTAATCTTATCAATTCTTCTTTCGTAACTCTCAAATAATGCCATGATGCCACCTCCTACTCAAATCTTGGGTCGATGTACTTAACAGCAGCATCGAACTGTCCATAGTGATTAGTAAACTTGTTAAGAGCTTCTGTAGCATCTGTGCCCTTCTTGATAGCCTCCATCATCTTTCCAAGGTTAACGAACTCATAACCGATGATTTCATCCTTATCGTTGAGAGCCAGCTTAGTTACATAACCTTCTGCAAGTTCGAGGTATCTTGGTCCCTTAGCAGCTGTTGCATAAGAAGTACCAACCTGTGAACGCAGACCCTTACCAAGGTCTTCGAGACCTGCTCCGATAGGAAGTCCGCCCTCAGAGAAAGCAGTCTGTGATCTTCCGTAAACAATCTGCAGGAAGAGTTCTCTCATTGCAGTATTAATAGCATCACATACAAGGTCTGTATTAAGAGCCTCGAGAATAGTCTTGCCAATCAGGATTTCACTTGCCATAGCAGCAGAGTGTGACATGCCTGAACATCCGATTGTCTCTACGAGAGCCTCTTCAATAATGCCTTCCTTAATGTTAAGTGTCAGCTTGCAAGCGCCCTGCTGAGGTGCACACCAACCAATACCATGAGTAAGTCCGCTAACGTCCTTAATCTCTTTAACCTGTACCCAATCTCCTTCTTCAGGAATAGCAGCAGGTCCATGGTAAGCGCCCTTAGCTACAGGACACATGTTCTGAACTTCTGTTGTATAAATCATGTCCGTTTTTCCTTCCTTTCAGAAAATATTCAAAATCATAATTATTTTATCACATTTTCTGCATTCTGAGAATATTT
>R21__coassemble_1700_pt1 | contig 14254 bp, 16 predicted proteins | sample R21__metabat2_high_PE_011 | metagenome-assembled genome bin R21
AAGGGGTAGAAATAGGCTGCCGTTATGTTGTATCAAATTAGACACGGCAACAGATACGGCTTGTGGAAGCTCAGGTTTTACTGTTCACAGTATTTTCAAAGTATGGAAAGATATTCGCCGTGAAAAGGGATTGCCGGAGGGAGAAGGCTTTACCGCTGCACAGCGTATTCCTGAAGAGACAAATTTTGTGCGCGACAACGTGTTTGCCATTGACTTTGATGAAAAAACAGTCCGCGTTGCCCGTACATTGAACTTGATTGCAGGTGATGGTCAGACGAACGTTTTGCATTTGAATACACTGGATTATTCCCGTTGGAATGAAATTACGAAACAAGAAGACTGGAACGACACATATAATGATGGGTTTAAAAAATTAAAGAAATTGCAGCCTAAAGACAGCAACGATTATAGCCAGTTTCAGTTCGATCTTGTAATGGCGAATCCTCCATTTGCCGGAGATATTAAGGAAAACACTATTATTTCTCGCTATGAGTTGGGCAAAAAAACTAACGGTAAATGGCAGAATAAAGTTGGCAGAGATATTCTCTTTATCGAGCGAAACTTGAATTTCCTGAAACCTGGCGGACGTATGGCTATCGTTTTACCGCAGGGACGTTTTAATAACAGCAGTGATAAGGCTATCCGTGATTATGTTGCAGAACATTGCCGCATTCTCGCTGTTGTTGGTTTGCACGGAAATGTATTCAAACCGCATACTATGGAGGAAGTATTGCTCTAATTAAAACAGATAATCTCCACGATAACAGTATTAGTACTTCATTCTCTGATTATCTTACACCAGAGGGAAACTCGATAATCTCACGAACTGAGTTGTTGAACTTAATATAATGACGATCGAAAATGGTTAATAGATCTATGATGAATGCTTATATATAACTGGACGATGCAATTAAAATTGGACGATAGCATGCCCAATTGGACGAAGGGTATTGCAAGTGGACGAAATAATCTGAAATGGCGAATTGTATTAAATAGGCCTGGGAAGGCCACTTAAGAGAGCTTAGAAATAGGCTCTCTTTTTCGTTGAGTGCATTGGAATTGCTGGGTTTTAGAACTTACCTGTTACTTAAAAAATATATGTGTACTAATCGTAAAAACAAAAATAGAAATAGAGCATATATAAAAGTTTTTTCTGAATAAAAGTAACCTTTGAGACGTATATAAAGATGCTTCTAGATAGGAATGGGTAGTAGGGGGAGCCGAAATCTCTAGCAATAATACTGTTGGGAAACGGCGCAGGGTGTTGCGTACATGAATTGGAAACTGAAGAGGGGATAGAGCGAGTTGCCCATGTAATTGGCACACGAAGACGTGTTGCCTTGTGTTATAATTATTCCGTGAAGTTGTAATTTCAAAACATGAATTGATAACAACATTTATGTGCAATGGCAGAGAATGTTAATGGCGAGGTGAAAGTAACGCTTGCATTCAAAGCTATGCTTGAGGATTCAAATTTTGCCAATTTGCTTAACAAGACAATTCAACTTGGTCTTTCAAGGAATGAGATAAACTATTCAAACAAATACAAAGATACCGGATTCCAGCTGTATCAGAAATACACATATAAGGATGTGTGTAGATTGGATAACATGACAGAGAAGACGTATGAGAAGACAGCAACACTGTCGTTAATAAAGAAAGACGACAAGTGGCTGGTTGACTCAGTTGAAGGAAATAAAGATGTGCTGAACGCACTGTCTGGCGGACTGGTCGATGCAGTCAGTAATATGGCAACAGCATTCGGAGAATAAGAAATATATAAAATGCTATCGAATTGGAAACAAGGATATAGGACATCACTTATAGGATGAAGTTGCAAGAAATTAGAAATATCATTACAATTTAGTTGACTAGTTGAGTGATTTGCAGCCGCTCAATTGATAAAAACGTTGAGGTTTCAACATCTTTAAAAGATGAATTTCGTTGACTCATAGTTGACTGCTAGGAGATTCGTTATGTCCTTCAATATTATCCACGGTGATATTACTCAAGTTAATACGGAATCAATTGTTCTGCCGGCGAATCCGCAGTTGTTCGAGGGTCCTGGTTCAAGTCGGGCAATTTTCGAGGCAGCCGGTCGCAAGGAGTTGACTGAAGCCTGCGCTGAGATTGGGTATTGTCCACTCGGCAGCGCGACAATTACCCCAGGATTCAATCTTAAGGCGAAGAACATTGTTCATGCTGTGTGTCCGAGATATATTGATGGCACACACAAAGAGGCTGAGCTCCTGTACAGTGCGTATATCGAGTCACTCAAGCTGGCGAGTACCAATGGGCTGAAGTCGATTGCTTTTCCGCTGCTGTCAGCGGGCAATTATCATTTTCCAAAAGGTGAGGCGCAGGCAATCGCGTGCAAAGCCATCCGTGATTATCTAGATGATCTCGAGGATGAATTGGATGTTGAGCTGGTTATCTATGATAGAAAAGATGTTATTGTAGATCACGGCATTGAGCGATTATTCAGGCGAGAGCGTCGATACAGCGAACACAGAATATCTCGTCCGGACACGGATATCGATGCTTATCCTGCAGTTGGTGCAGCTCAGTTCGTAAGTGAAATACAGGTTGAGTCTTTATCGAAATCTTCTCTAAAGCCGCAGAATATCGATGATATTCTCAAGGAGAAGCAGCAGTCTTTTCCTGAACTGCTGATGGAATACATTATCCGAAGTGAGCTCAAGAATTCGCAGGTTTATCACAGAGCACTTATTACCAAACAGGTATTCTCCAACGCAATCTCGGGAAATGGCACACCTAAGAAGAATACAATTTTGGCCTTGGCGCTGGCTCTTGAACTGAATCTCGAAGACACTGAGAAATTGCTGATGAAGGCCGGCTATGCATTTTCAGATGCGTCGCAATTCGACCGGGCAATTCAATACTTCATAGAAAACAAGAAATACAACGTAATCGAGGTCAACATTAACCTGGATGCTCTCGGTTTACCGATACTATAAAAAGTCAATTTGCATTTGACCAATCATCTCTCAGAATTCGTTAACATATGGTTGTAAGCAATAAGTGAGGCGGGAAACCGCAGACAAGGAGGCAATCATATGAAGAAGAATTTAACAGAGATGATTTTTATTTTGGACAGAAGCGGATCAATGTGCGGCCTTGAGGGCGACACAATCGGAGGCTTCAATTCTATGATCAACAAGCAGAAGGCTGAGGATGGCGATGCTATCGTAACGACAGTTCTGTTTGACGACAAGATGCGCATCATTCACGACAGATTCGATATCAATGATGTGGCACCAATGACAGAGAAGGATTATTTTGTTGGCGGTTGTACGGCTCTGCTTGACGCGGTTGGCAAGAGCATCAATAAGACAGTGAATGTACAGCGTCATCTGCCGAAGGACAAGCGTGCGGACAAAGTAATCTTCGTTATTATCACGGACGGTTACGAGAATGCGAGCCGCGAGTACACATACGACAAGATTAAAAAGATGATTGATCACGAGCAGGAAAAATATGGCTGGGAGTTCATGTTCCTCGGTGCGAATATCGATGCAGTTAGCGAAGGTGCCAAATTCGGTATCAGAGAGGACCGCGCAGTTCGCTACAAGTCCGATGCAGCCGGTACAGCCCTTAATTTCGATGTAGTTGCGGAGGCGGTATCCAATATCCGTTATTCAATCGGAACCGGCGAGCGCATGGATGGTAGCTGGAAAGACCGTATTGAGAAAGATATAAAGAAGAGAGGTGAGTAAGATGCGTGGAGCAATACTGGGAGATATTGTTGGAAGCAGATTCGAATGGCATCCAATCAAAACTAAGGATTTTGAATTCATCAATAATACAGAATGTTTCTATACAGACGATTCGGTAATGACAATCGCGGTTGCTGAGGCATTGCTTCAGACAGAACCTGAAATAACTGAGGAAGCATTTAGGGCTAATCTCATTAGCATTATGCACAAATGGGGTGCCATGCATCCTGATTGTGGATTCGGCGGACATTTCTATCGCTGGATAATAAATGGGGAGACAGAGCCCTATAATAGCTGGGGAAATGGCTCAGCTATGAGAGTGTCACCAGTAGGTTGGTTCTTCCGTGACCTTGATAGAACAAGAGAGGTAGCACGTTGGACGGCAGAGGTAACTCACAACCATCCTGAAGGAATCAAAGGAGCTGAGGCAACGGCAAGCGTTATCTATCTGGCTAGAACCGGCTCAACCAAAGAAGAAATAAAGAAGTATATCGAGGATGAATTCGGCTACAATCTGAATCGCTCTCTTGATGAAATTCGTCCGAACTATAAATTCGATGAGAGTTGCATGGGCACCGTACCCGAAGCCATCATCTGCTTCCTCGAGGGTACAGACTTTGAAGATGTCATTCGAAATGCAATTTCACTTGGAGGGGATGCGGACACTTTGGCCGCAATCGCCGGATCTATGGCAGAAGCCTGCTATGGGATTCCACAAGTAATCCGCGAGGGCTGTTTGGAACTGCTCGAACCCGACATGGTGGATGTAATCTGGAAATTTGAAGAATTAGTCCCTGGGCCGGGAGAAATAACGTGGCGTGAACTTCTTGCATTGCTTAAGAAATAGACTGTATTCTGTGACTATTGGTCGATTATGACCGGCAATTATTATAATATTACTTTCCGTAACATTTAAATGTCATGTGGGATGAATGGTCATTATGATATAATCAATGTAGTTTTCTAGCCGACAAGGAGACAATAATGTCATACATCTCAAACTATCTGAATACGCGCCGTGCGGGTTGGCCGTATGATGGGCGATATACCGTTGATCGTTTTGGCGAGAATGGATTCGTGGCCAAGATTGATGGGAATGTTGCTGGGCGTATCAGATATATGAGAACCTGGGATTCGAGATTGAGAGCAGGGATATGGAGACGATTAATTTCGTCAGACGAATAGGACAGTAAAGTAATGAAGGTCATTGATATTCAGGAAAAGAATACGGATGCGTTCTGCAGAGATGTGGTTAGCGTGACAACTAATTACAAGGCGTTGCTACGGAAGCCGGAGCGCAGGATTAATGATACCATTCGTTCGTACAGGGTGCTCCTGTGCATGGATGTTATATTGTTGGTTATGTTTGGCGCAGACTTTATCAGGGGAGAGCGAGCTGCTCTATTGATTGTGGCATTGGCATTCGCAATTCTCAGTCTAGTCCTATTGCTGGCTACATATCCGGGAATAATGAAGCTGTACAAAACGCTGCTTGCGGATAACAATCCGTCGCAGCTGATTCTTGATGAGAACGGTGTCGAGCTGAGGAAGGGCGATTCAAAGTCGGTTCGCTTGGGTTGGGATCACATCGCTTTCATCAGAGCGTTCAAGTCGTCGGTCTGCTTTCTGGATTCCGATGAGACGGGTTTCATTTTGGCTGTGTCGATGACATATAAGGATGAGATTGCAGAGTACCTGGCAGAGAATCGGATACAGATAATGAAGGAAGGACTGTAAAACTGCTGGTTGATTTAGTACAATAACCACATAGGAGATACACTATATGAAAACTTCAATACGTTTTTTTGAAGATGTGCCGGTACGTGCTGTTTGGGATGATGAGAGTTCCAAATGGTGGTTTTGTGCTGTTGATATTGCGGAGGCTTTGACTAAGTCAACTAATCCGAGAGTGTATTGGGCAACAGTAAAAAGAAGAAATGCTCAGTTGATTGCAATTTGCAAACAACTGAAGCTGAAAGCTAAGGATGGTAAGTTCTACAACACTGACGTTGTGGATGAGGACGGCATGAATACACTGATTGCATTAATACCAAGTAAGAAATCTGATATCTTCGCAAAATGGATGAAGAATATGGAGACTTCGCTTGATGAAAAGAGCAAGCAGAAGGCGTATGAATTATTCGAGAGTGGTTTCATTGATAATATCGAGGTAGGAACTATCAAAGGACTGCAACAGATTCACAGTTATATCTTTGGCGGTTTGTATGACTTTGCCGGACAGATTCGCACTATGAATATTGCCAAAGGTGGATTTGCTTTTGCACAGGCGATGTATCTTCCAGAGAGCCTTGCCAAGATAGAAGCAATGCCTGAGGATACATTGGAGCATATCGTTGATAAGTATGTGGAGATGAATGTTGCACATCCGTTCATGGAAGGCAATGGTCGTAGCACACGTATATGGCTGGATCTCATTCTAAAGAAGAACCTGAAGAATTGCGTTGACTGGAGCAAGATAGACAAAACAGATTATTTCGATGCTATGAGAGAAAGCGTAGTTGATTCACAGAAGATATTTGGACTGATACACCATGCACTTACCGATGATATCGATAATCGAGAAATCATTATGAAGGGTATCGACTATTCCTATTATTATGAAACAGAAGAATGATAGGGCGTTGCATTGTATCATCGCGTGACAGAGAATCGGATACAGATGATGAGAGAAGGACTGAAGAGCTGCTGGTTTAGGCCAGCAGTTTTTTCTTGCAGAAAATTTTTAAGCAAAAAGTATGCAACCTTAATAAGGAATTCGCTTGTTCTTTTAGAGAAACACAGAAATCCATAGGCTGATTTTTGTCGAATCCAACGCCTATACATTAGAGGGACAACCTATGTAGCTATCGTTGCTATGATTGTGGTAGCTACGGAAAGAGAGAATTAAATGTTTAATACAATTACAATGGACGACCAAAGAGTGATTTCAAGCGACGTAAAGTTCTACACAATTAGCGACATTGCCGAGATGACCGGATGGTCCGAGAAGACCGTGCAAAAGCTCTTCCTGGATCCTCAATTTCCATCAGCAGACTACGGCCGCATCAAAGTAGTCGAATCACACGCACTGATCGACTTCTTCAGCAGCAGACACGACAGAGCCAAAGAAAAGCACTGGAGAGGGTAATCCGGGAAAGTGGATTTGATTATGATGACGTTAAAAGAGCGATAGACGAAATAGTGAATAGCAAGATTCGATTCAGATACTTTATCGAAAAACGATAAATTATTCTTGACAAACAGCTATTCTTGATTTAGACTGTGCGTACAGTGATCACGAATAGTATAAGGAGCTCCTGTTATGAACTGGACAAAGGATAAGAGTATCAAACTGTCAATAGTATGTGTGTATGTGTTTGCGCTGGTTCTTCTCGCCATGGACATATTTGCGAAGAAGCTGATGCCTATATTGGATACAATGTATGATATCGCAGCGGTGAAGCCCCAGTATATGACATATTTTCTGCTGACTGTATATGTCGGAAGCCTGTTCGGATGGATATGTCTGTATAAAATGTACACCCTTCTGAAGAATCTGCAGAAGGGTGACGTTTTCACTCATCAGAATGTGACACTGCTTCGCACAATCAGCTGGTGTTTCGCCGGAGCAGCTGCTGTAGCTTTCATAAGCGGATTCTACTTCAGGGCATTCTTCTTAGTTGCTGTATGTGCTGCCTTTATGATGCTAATCGTTCGTATTGTAAAGAATGCATTTCAGCAGGCTGTAGAGATGAAAGACGAACTTGACCTGACCATATAGGAGGCTGCCATGAAGATAATCGTAAACATAGATGTCATGATGGCCAAACGCAAGATATCTGCAGGTGAGCTGGCACAGCGTGTCGGCATTACCCCTGCCAATCTGTCCATACTTAAGAACAGCAAGGCCAAAGCGATCCGCTTTTCTACTCTGATGGCCCTTTGTCATGAACTGCAATGTCAGCCCGGTGACCTTCTGGAATTCCGGGATGATGAGGAGGAGTAACATGACTGAAATCGTTGTCAATATAACGGAAGAAGGAAAGACTGCCGTTGCCAAAAAGAAGTTTGTTTCACGAAAAGATGAACTTCTGGTGGCGATACTGAGCTACGTATTTGCATATTTTTATATTACTATATTCTGGTACGATAACAAGTGGCCGCAGGTGCTGCTGGTCGCGGCCTTTGTTGCCGGTACAACTGAGTATCTGAACAGAGAAGTTTCAGCAAGCATAGAATCACGAATATGGCTGGTCTGCTTTCTGGCAGTAGCTGTCTGTCTGACATATTCAGCCTATCGGGCAGAAGCAATCATCGACGGTGAGCACAACCTGTTCTGCATAGTATTCTCTACCAGTGAACTGATGCTGATTGTTCATTGCTATGCAATCTGGTACGTACTTGTCAGAAGTGGAAAACTGCTAAAGGGTGAAACTGGCAGCTTCTTCCCGGTAGACGTATTGAATGCAGGGATAGTCATACCATTCGGCAACTTCTTTCTTAGAGCAAGGACGGTTATATGGAGCATAGGAAAAGCAATACATAAGAGAAAATCAGAAAAGTCCGGGCTCAGTCTCTGGATTATAGCTGCAATTCCTGTCTGCACATTGCTCTTGGTAAGTGCAATCAAGCTCCTTGCGGGAGCTGATGACTATTTTGGCGATATGGTATGGAAGCTTACTGATATGTTTACATTCCGATTGAACGGAGAACTGATCATCAGAATCATTTTCAGTATTCCGGTAGGGATGTATTTGTTCGGACTGATTGCCGGAAGCAGGAGAATCACTCGGAATACTATCGATTATAAGCTTTCCGGATATGAAAGAGTTATGGCTTCGATGAGGAAAATACCTTCGGGCTTCTGGATTGTAGTAATAACTCTGTTCATGCTGGTATATCTGGCTTTCTTCATCGTACAGGGTCGGTATCTGTTCGGAGCGATTACAGGTCGCATGCCGGAGGGATTCATAGTATCAGAGTATGCGAGACAGGGGTTCTTTGAGATGTGCATGGTAATGGCAGTGAACTTTGCATTGCTTGTGCTTGTCAGGATAATGACCGGAGAGGATAGAGATTCTGCGAGGGCCGGAAAGAGGCTTCACGTTGCCTGCCTGATGCTTCTTGCAGAGAGCATGCTGTTTGCAGTAATCGCATTCTCCAAACTTGCGCTGTACATTTCATGTTTTGGCTTTACACCGAGGAGACTGCAGAGCACATGGGCAGTGTGCGTTCTGTTCGCAGCCTGTGCATTCTGGATGTACTCCATGCTGACAGATAAGAAAGTATTTAGGAACTGGCTGTATCTCAGCACGATCAGTCTCACACTACTGTGCATATAATATCAATCTACAGGAAGAACTGCGAAGGTTGCGCGCAAACTCGCAAGTGAATTAGCTGCAGCCATCTGCACCGAATGCTGAATCCGAAGAGACCAAAGGGAATACTAACATATGAAATACAATTTTAATGGCTGGGAACACGCCGCCGAAGTAAAAGCTGTTAATAATGAGTATAGTGGCATAGAGACTGCACTCGACATGTACGATGCGTTGCAAGATGCGTGGTGTATCGAAACTTGCGCACCAAGGCTAAGGACGCTTTGGTCTGAGCAGAACAAGACTTGTGGTCAATGTTCGATTACCGCTTTCCTGGCACAGGACATATTCGGCGGTGAAGTGTATGCAGTGGAAGTGGAGGGCGCTGGACTACATTGTTACAACAAGGTGGGTGATGTAGTTTTCGATCTGGCAAGTGAACAGTTCGGAGACAAGGCGGCATCGCTCGTATACGATTGTAGCCTGAAGCAAGATAGAGAATCTGAGCAGCACTTTGCGAATGCTGAGAAGAGGGTGAGATACGAGCTGCTGAAAGAAAAATTAAAAGCATACAATTTCAAGTAAGGAATAGGTAAGAATGAAAGACTATATAGTTAGAGGAATAGCTGCGAATGGCACAGTGCGTGCCTTCGCCGTAGATACAAGAGAGATGGCTCGCCATGCTGCGGAAGTTCATCAGACTTATCCGGTTGTTACAGCAGCGCTCGGCAGACTCCTGTCTGCTGGTGCGATGATGGGATCGATGATGAAGGGCGACAAGGACATCATTACGCTGACAATCAAGGGAGATGGCCCTATCGGTAGCATTACTGTTACTGCAGATAGCCATGGCAATGTTAAGGGATTTCCTGGCAATCCGGCGGTAGATATTCCGGTTAAGTATCCTGGCAAGTTAGATGTTGGTGGTGCTGTTGGCCGTGGTACGCTCACAGTTGTTATGGACCTCGGCCTTGCGGAGCCTTACAACGGCATGATCGAGCTGCAGACTGGTGAGATTGGCGATGATCTTGCCTATTATTTCACTGTGTCTGAGCAGACACCGTCTGCTGTCGGTCTTGGTGTTATGGTAGATACCGACTGCAGAGTGAAGCATTCAGGCGGCTTCATCATTCAGATGATGCCGGACGTTCAGGAAGAGACCATCGCTGCAATTGAATCCCGGCTTGCTACAGTTTCCTCTGTTACAGACATGTTCGAGCAGGGCATGTCGGCTGAGGATATTCTTCAGAGCATTCTTGGGGATCTTGGTCTCGAGATTACAGACAAGCAGCCTGTTCAGTTCTACTGCAATTGCAGCAAGGAGAAGGTATCTTCTGCCCTTGCTACAATTCAGAAGAAGGACTTACAGGAAATTATTGATGCAGGCGAAGACATTGAGGTTAAGTGTTTCTTCTGCAACAAGGCATATAATTTCAGCGTTGATGAACTTAAGGCGTTGAATTAGCTATGGAATTTGTATTTGCGGAGCGCAGGGACGTTCCAGAAAATCTTGAATTCATCAAGGCACTCGCTGAGTACAAGTCTATGGGCGCAGAGCCTATGGAGGACTGGACAGTATATAGGATTGCAGGAGAGAGACTGCAAGAGTTAGGAAGCAGATAATGAAGAGAACCAGCAAATTGTTGTTAATAATCGCTGTAATCTGCCTGGCTGTAACGTCGTGTAGCATGGAGCAAGATTGGCCAATTGAGGCATTAAATGCGGAAGAGTTCACTTATTATGCAGATAATGCCAACGAGTTCGCAGATAGCGTGCTGGAAAGTGGGGCAGATTTCTACTATGTCCAGCTCGCGTACGGAGACGACAAGGCTTTGTCAGAGGATGACTATGCAGTTGGCAGTGACAATGCCGATGGAATTTGCTCGATGATAGAGGGCGACTACCACAATGTAATAGATATGAGAAGTAACATATCTAGCATTAACAAGAAATTGAAGCTCAAAGCAGACGCCAAGATTCTGGTTATTGGCGATGCTTGTGGTGAGAACAAGGTCTACGAGGAGCTTGCCAAGGAATACAATAATATAGACTATCTGAACTCAGTTGGTGTGAGTGATGATGATTACGATAAGATATACGAAACTGCAACCACAGCAGGCTGGGATGTTGTAATAGTGGCTAATGACGTCGCTGCTTTCCACGAGCAATCATTCCCATTCGCTGCGGAATAAGGAGGTAATTATGAATTTCATGGATTTGGCTAAGGCTAGATATTCAGTTCGTTCTTTCAAGAGCACTCCTGTTGAGGAGGATAAGATTGCGAAGATACTGGAGGCTGCAAGAATTGCACCTACTGCTAAGAACGCACAGCCACAGAAGATATATGTATTAAAATCACCAGAGTCAGTTGCTAAGATCAACGACCATTGCAGATGCATTTATGGTGCGCCACTGGTATTCGCTATCGGCTACGATGAGTCGAGAGTCTTCGGCATTAGCGAAGAGAGAGTATATGGATTTGGCGAGATAGACTCCAGCATCGTTACAACACACATGATGCTCGAGGCTGCTGAGCTCGGACTCGGTTCATGCTGGGTAGGCCTGTTCAACGACAAGGAAGTTAGAGAGGCATTGGACATTCCTGATGGCATCAGAATCACAGCACTTCTGCCTGTTGGCTATGCGGCAGACGATTGCGTTCCAGCTGATAGACACGGGATGTACAGACCGGATGAGGAAATGGTTGTTACACTTTAATAAGTGAATGGGAGGGGAGACCCTCCCGTTATTATTTGTAAGAAATTCGTAATAAATATCTTAGCTGTTTTGTAATATACTAACAGTAACATAGTCATGAGGATCGAAAGGAGCATGTAATGAGTCAGGAGAGAATTCTGGTGGTAGATGACGATAAGGAAATCGTGGGTGCTATCGCGATATATCTTCGTAACGAGGGCTATGAGGTAATGAAGGCCTATGACGGCTTTCAGGCGCTCGAGGCTGCTCGCAATGAGGATATCAGCCTTATTATCATGGATATTATGATGCCTCAGATGGATGGTATCCAGGCTACCATGAAGATAAGAGAAGAACTCAACATTCCTATTATTATGCTCTCAGCCAAATCCGAGGACTATGACAAGATTACAGGACTTAATGTAGGCGCTGATGATTACATCACCAAGCCTTTCAATCCTCTGGAACTTATAGCTAGGGTCAAGAGCCAGCTGAGACGATACAACACTCTCGGTAGCGCAACGGCAACATCGGACGAAGGAATATACACCAGCGGTGGCCTCGTAGTTGACGACAATGCGAAGAGGGTGACTCTCGACGGTGAAGAGGTAGCGGTAACTCCAATTGAATTTGGAATACTGAAGCTGCTGACTGAGAATGCCGGAAGAGTGTACAGCATTGAGCAGATATATGAAGCGGTGTGGAAGGAAGAGGCATATAGTCCAGAGAACACCGTTGCTGTTCACATCAGACGTATACGCGAGAAACTGGAGATAGACCCTAAGAATCCACGTTACCTTAAAGTAGTATGGGGCGTTGGATACAAGATTGAGAAGATAGGAGGATAGGAATGAACCTGGGTACTAAGAAGGGAATTTACGGAGTACTGTCTGTACTGACACCACTTGTTGGAGCACTTTGCGGCGCTATAGGTGCATTACTCATTGGGGTTGGTAGCATGGTCGAGGTGCCTTCCGCAGAAACTGAATTCGCAGACAGCTTTAGATACGGAGTTCACTTCCTGAAAGACGATGCTCAAAGACTATTTATTAACGAGTATGTTATATATGCTGTACTCGCTGCTCTTGCCTTTGTGGCGCTTCTTATTGGGCTTACTGTTCTAACGGGCAGTTTTAGCAAGGATGAAGACGGAATAACCAAGCTGAGTCTGTGGGATAGAATATGGACGGAATTGCATCTAGCAATTATGGTTTCAGCTGCAACGGGTGCAATTGTATTGGCATTCCCTATTGCTGAAGTGCTTCCGCATACAAATTGGCTCAAAATTTTCCAACCACTTAATGCGAATCCTTTTTTCTATGGAATTAAGAACGAGACTATTGCATGGCTATGCATCGCCGGAATGGTGGTCGGCATTGAAATAACAGTATTGTCTTATCTTGCTCTAGTTAAGAAGATTAAGGCACACAAGTTCTTTAAAACAAGTCTGATTGGAACGATTGTCGGATGGATTGGAAGAGAGTGCAAATCAATTAATCTGAAGATGACAGAGCCGGGCGAGACTGATGAAAAAAACAAGAGAAAGCTATACCTGTTATACATAGGTGTTCCAATCGGAATGGTGCTGCTTGCAATGACGTGGATAGGTGCTGTTGCAGATATAGCCCTGATTCTTGCGTTCATACCTGATAGAATCGCTAAGTACAGAGCTATCAGAAACGGAGTAAGAGAAGTACGCTCGGGCAATCTGACCTATCAGATACCTATAGATACTAACTATAAGACAGGCGAACCAAGAACTGAATTTGATCAGCTGGCGACCGAGGTCAATCAGATTGCCCTCGCTACTAACAACGCGGTTCAGAATGAACTTAAGAATCAGCGAATGAAGACGGATCTTATCTCGAACGTTTCTCACGATCTTAAGACTCCGCTAACTTCAATGATTAGCTATCTGGATATTCTTAAGAAGGAAGGCCTGGATAGTCCTAATGCACAGGAGTACCTGAATATTGTCGATGAGAAGACTCAGAAGTTGAAGACGCTGACCGAAGACTTGTTCGAAGCAGCCAAAGCTTCAAGCGGTAACATCCCATGCGATATTACAGATATAGACATCGTTCAGATGCTGGATCAGGAACTTGCTGAGATGGCAGATGTCTTAGCGGACAAGAATCTAGACATCATTAGAACTGTCAAGGTAGAGAAGGACGCATACACAGTTCAGGCAGATGGCAGACTCCTGTCCAGAGTCATTGAGAATCTGCTGGGCAATGTTAGCAAGTATGCGTTGGACAATAGCAGGGTCTACGTGGATGTCAGCGAGTATACTAACAATAGAATAAGACTGGATGTTAAGAACATATCGAGGGATCAGCTCAATATCTCGCCTGAGGAATTGATGGAGAGATTCACAAGAGGTGATGATTCGAGAAACACCGAGGGTTCGGGTCTTGGACTTGCAATTGCTAAGGACCTTACAACTCTGATGCGCGGAGAGTTCAGCATCTCTATAGAAGGCGATATGTTCAAGGCAACCGT
>R21__coassemble_1783_pt1 | contig 13752 bp, 13 predicted proteins | sample R21__metabat2_high_PE_011 | metagenome-assembled genome bin R21
GTTGGAGCTTGAAATCGAATGGTATTATGGCGACGAGAACGATTTCATGAATTTGGCCACATCAATACAACAGAAATATTCGCTCCAAGCTGAGAACATCAGCAAACTGCAGCGAGCGTTTATATAAGGGGGACGGTCCTTTTGGCACAAATGTGTACAAGGGGACACTCCTTCACCACACTAAATCAATAAAGGACTGTCCCCGTTTGTACACAAAAATACCAAAAGGACCGTCCCCGTATAAAAACTAGGAGGATTTATCAAAATGAAAGCAACACAGATTTCTAAGGAGAATGGAGTAGTTAAGTTTAAGGTTGAATTCACTGTAGAAGAGTTCAACGAGGCTCTGAACAAGGCTTATCTGGAGAATAGAGGTCAGTTCTCTATCGACGGTTTCCGTAAGGGTAAGGCACCAAGAAAGATTATCGAGAGTCACTATGGTGAGGATGTATTCTACAATGAGGCACTTAACAATCTGCTCGAGGAACACTATCCTGCAGTAATCGATTCAATGGGTATTGAGGTTATTTCACAGCCTGTAATCATGCCTGCTGACATCAAGAAGGGTGAAGCTGTTGTTATCGAGGGTTCTGTTCAGACATTCCCAGAAATCGAAGTTAAGAATTACAAGGGACTCGAAATCGAGAAGTTCGAAACTAAGATTGGCGCTGCTGAGGTTAAGGAAGAGCTCGAGAAGATTCAGAAGAGCCAGGCTAGAATGGAAACAGTTGAAGGAAGAAAGACTGAGAAGGACGACACAGTTATTCTTGACTTCGTTGGTTCTGTAGATGGCAAGGAATTCCAGGGCGGCAAGGGCGAGAACTTTGAGCTCAAGCTCGGAAGCGGACAGTTCATTCCAGGATTTGAAGATCAGCTCATTGGCAAGGACGCTAACGAGGATGTTGACGTTAACGTTACATTCCCTAAGGAGTATCACGTTGATGAACTCGCTGGAAAGGATGCACTCTTCAAGTGCCACATCCACGAGATCAAGAAGGAAATCCTCCCAGAGATTAACGATGAACTCGCTAGCGATGTAAGTGAATTTGAGACACTTGCTGATTTCAAGAAGGATCTGAAGAAGAAGCTCCAGGCTGATGCTGATGCTAGAGATGACGCTTACATGAAGGATAGATGTCTTCTCAAGCTCTATGAGGAGAACCCAATCGAGGCTCCTAAGTCAATGGTTCAGAATGAGCTGGAGAACATGATTTACGATATGCAGCAGAATCTGGCACAGCAGGGTATTACTCTTGAGGATTACGTTAAGTGGACTGGTAAGTCAATTGAAGACGTTCAGAAGGAAGCTGAGCCAGAGGCTGAGAAGAGAATTAAGACTAGAATTCTTCTGAAGAACATCATCAGAATGGAAAACATCAAGGTTACTGCTAAGGAAGTTGAAGAGCTGATGACAGAGTTCGGTGCTCAGTATGGCATGACAGCAGACCAGGTTAAGGAAATGGCTGGTCCTGACACTGAGAAGTACTTCACAGAGGATGCTCAGACTAAGAAGGCAATCGAGCTCCTGTTCAAGAACGCTAAGTTCGCAGACGTAGAAGTAATTAAGGAGAAGTAATTTCCTAGTAAAGGAGTAATCATGAACTACGTACCTTATGTAGTTGAGCAGACAGGTCAGGGCGAGAGAACCTATGACATCTACTCAAGATTATTATTAGATAGAATTATCTTCATCGATGAAGAGATTACAGAGCATACTGCCAGCGTTGTCGTTGCGCAGTTGCTCTTCCTTGAAGCACAAGACCCTGACAAGGACATCAATATCTATATCAACTCACCAGGCGGAATGGTTACTGCTGGCTTGGCAATTCTCGATACAATGAGATACATCAAGCCGGATATCTGCACTATCTGTGTTGGTATGGCAGCTAGCATGGCAGCAGTACTGTTGTCTGCTGGAACTAAGGGCAAGAGATACGTTCTTCCTAATGCGGAAGTAATGATTCACCAGCCACTTGGCGGAGCTCAGGGACAGGCATCAGATATTAAGATTACAGCAGACCATATTATCGAGATTAGAGAGAGACTGAACAAGATTCTTGCAGAGAATTCAGGACAGTCACTTGAAGTTATCGAGAAGGATACTGAAAGAGATAATTATCTCTCAGCTACAGCTGCTGTTGAATACGGCCTTGTAGATAAGGTATTAGAGAAGCACTAAGGAGTACTAATGGCTAAAGACAACGAACTTGTATGCTCATTCTGTGGTAAGACAAGCTCTCAGGTAAGAAAGATAATAGTTGGCGACGACGCGTACATATGTAATGAATGTGTTGAACTGTGCGAGTCAATCCTCCAAGAGGAAGCAGGTCCTGTAAAACAGAATCGTGGTTCCAAATTGCCAAAACCTGCAGAGATTAAGGCTACTCTTGATGATTATGTTATTGAGCAGGATCCAGCCAAGAAGAGTCTGGCAGTCGCAGTATACAACCACTACAAGAGAATTAAACATCTCGAGAATCATAGAGCTGCAAGAGAAATCGACGAAATTGAACTGCAGAAGAGCAATATTCTGATGCTCGGACCTACAGGAAGCGGTAAGACTCTGCTTGCGCAGACTCTTGCACGCGTTCTTAATGTTCCATTTGCTATTGTCGATGCTACTTCGTTGACTGAAGCTGGTTATGTAGGAGAAGACGTAGAAAACATCCTGCTGAGATTGTATCAGGCTGCTGATGGAGATATTAACAGAGCTCAGAGAGGTATTATCTATATCGATGAGATTGATAAGATTGCGCGCAAATCCGAGAATATGTCCATTACTCGTGATGTTTCCGGTGAAGGCGTACAGCAGGCTCTCCTCAAGATAATAGAGGGTACAGTTGCTAACGTACCACCACAGGGTGGACGTAAGCATCCTAACCAACAGTTCATTCAGTTTGATACCAAGGAAGTGCTCTTCATCTGTGGAGGTGCTTTCGCTGGACTTGACAAGATTATCAAGACAAGACTTGGTAGCAAGGTTATTGGTTTTAACCAAGAGGACGAGAGTAAGGATCTGAACAATGATGATATCCTGCTCAAGGTGGAGCCATGCGATCTGCTCAAATTTGGACTAATTCCTGAACTAATCGGTAGACTGCCTGTTATCGTGTCTCTGCAGGATCTGTCTGAGGAAGCTCTTGTTAGAATTATCAAGGAGCCTAAGAACTCAATTATCAAGCAGTACGAGACGCTGTTTGACATGGATGGGGTGAAGCTCGAGGTAACTGAGGATGCCATACTGGCGGTTGCTAACAAGGCGTTAGAACTAGAGACTGGTGCTAGAGGCCTGAGAGGCATTTTCGAGAAGACTATGACTGAGATAATGTACGAGCTGCCATCGAAAGATGATATTGCTAAGTGCATTATTACGAAGGAAGTAATTGAGAATGGCGATGAGCCAATCTATGAAAAGAAAGAAATAAATGAGTGATATTATGACTAATTGTGTCCCATATATTCCTCTGAGAGGACAGGTATTCTTCCCGGATACCGTTGTGGGATTTGATATTGGAAGAGACAAATCAATTGCCGCCGTTGATCTTGCGATGAACGGCGACAAGCATTTTGTTGTCTCTGCACAGAAGGACACTAATGTTGCAGATCCTAGTCAATCAGATTGCTATCTAACAGGAGTAGTTCTGCGCATTCAGTCCGTTGTTAAGAAGAATGAAGAATACGAGAGAGTACTTGTTACTGTAGTTAAGAGAGTAAGAATCAGCGACATCTATGAAGAGGGACCATGCCTTAAGTGTGATTTTGAGTATGCTGATGATACTGACAATGACAAGGACGATGTTGTAATGATTGCTAACATCAGAGTTATGTTCCAGCAGTTCTACAAGTACCTTGAAATGAACGGCATTAATGATGCTGCAATTAGATCCCTGATAGACGGAGTAGAGGATAGCGCTATATTAGCTAACATAATTGCTAATGAGCTCGATGTTGACTATAACGTCAAGCAGACTCTGCTCGAGATAGATAGTGTCAAGGCTAGAATTGAGCATCTTATTGATATTATCGGTAAGGAAGTTCAGATTCTTGCTATTGCCAAGCGCATCAATAACCGCGTTGTTAAGAACATGAACCGCGGTCAGAGAGAATACTATCTGAGAGAGCAACTTCAGGTAATTAAGGATGAGCTCGGTGAAGAGGAAGATCTCGATGATGAGGCTAAGACGTGGAGAGAAAAGCTCGACGAGCTCAAGCTTCCTGAGAAGATTGACACTAAGGTTCGTAAGGAAATCGATAAGTTCACTAAAATGAACGCGATGAGCCCAGATGCCAATGTCAGCAGAACATACATCGAGACTATTCTCGAATTGCCATGGCACAGCGCTAGCAAGACTAACCTCAATATCAAGAAGGCTGAGAAGGTTCTGAATGAGGATCATTACGGACTGGAGAAGGTCAAGGAGAGAATCTTAGAGAACCTCGCAGTAATGCATCTGACTAAGGATAACAAAGCACCTATTCTGTGCCTCGTAGGTCCTCCGGGTGTTGGTAAGACTTCGATTGCTCGTTCAGTAGCAAGGGCAACAGGAAGAGAATTTGTCCGCATGTCCCTCGGTGGCGTTAGAGATGAGGCTGAAATCAGAGGACATCGTCGTACATATATTGGAGCAATTCCAGGTAGAGTCATTAATAGTTTGATTGAGTGCGGTACTAACAATCCGCTATTCCTCTTTGATGAAGTGGACAAGATTGGTAGCGATTTCAGAGGAGATCCTGCCAGCGCACTTCTTGAGGTGCTCGATCCTGAGCAGAACAGTACGTTCACAGACCATTATCTGGAAATTCCGTTTGATCTTTCCAATGTAATGTTCATTACTACTGCTAACATAACTGATACTATTCCAACTCCATTGCTCGACAGAATGGAGATAATTGAGCTATCCAGCTACACTGAGGAGGAGAAGGTGCAGATTGCTATGCAGTATCTGATTCCTAAGAAGCTCAAAGAGAACGGCATCAAGAAGAGCCAGCTCTCAATTGCAGAGTCAGCTGTAAGAGACATTATCGAGTATTATACTCGTGAGGCTGGAGTGCGTAATCTCGAAAGAGAAATTGGTAATGCATGCCGTAAGGTAGCAAAGAATATCGTAAGCGGCAAGGGTAAGAAGAATGCAATTACTGCCAAGACGCTTGATAAGTTCATTGGCAAGAAGAAATACATTGAAGACATCGATAGCAAGGAACCAGCAATCGGAACAGCTACAGGCTTGGCTTGGACTTCTGTTGGAGGAGTTACTCTGACGGTTGAAACTTGTGTAATGCCAGGCAAGGGCAATCTGATTCTCACAGGCTCACTTGGCGATGTTATGAAGGAATCTGCACAGATTGCGCTCGGATATATCAGATCCAAGTCAGTTGAATACGGCATCAAGGATGAGTATTTCAAGGATTACGATATTCAGATTCACTTCCCTGATGGAGCAACACCTAAGGATGGCCCATCTGCAGGCGTTACAATGACAAGCGCGCTATACTCACTGCTTACTAACAAGCCACTTGATCGTAGATATGCCATGACAGGAGAAATCACTCTTCGTGGCAACGTTACAAGAATCGGTGGACTCAAGGAGAAATCACTAGCAGCATATAGACAGGGAATCAAGAAGGTTATCATTCCTAAGGAGAATGAGCCAGACCTCGAAGAAATTCCAGCAAGCGTTCGCAAGAAGATGGAATTCATAACCGTAGAGCATTTCAGCGATGTAATTCCACTGTTATTTAAATAATATGAAGATTAATAAGTCAGAATTAGAATGCGTGGCTGTAAAGCCGACGCAGTACCCGAATACAGACAAGAAGGAGATTGCTTTTGCTGGACGTTCCAATGTCGGTAAGAGCTCGCTTCTCAATATGATTACAGGTAGGAAGAGCTTGGCTAGAGTATCCGGCAATCCGGGCAAGACAAGAACCATTAATTTCTACCTATGTAATGATGAGTTCAGAATAGTTGACCTCCCAGGATATGGTTATGCTAAGGTGAGCAAAGCAGAGTCCGAGAAATGGGGAGAGATGATGGAGGCTTATCTCGAGAAGAGAGAAAATCTTGTCAAGGTAGTTCAGCTCGTCGATATCAGACACAAACCTAGCGCACAAGACGTCCAGATGTACGATTACCTTAAGTACTACAATTTGGACGGAATTGTAGTTGCAACCAAGGCAGACAAGGTTAGCAACAATGAAAAACAGAAGTGTCTAAAGGAGATTAGAACCACTCTGGGAATGAACAAGGGAGATGTAATTATACCTTGCTCAGCCCTTAAGAGAACTGGCTATGATCAACTCTTAGATGTAATTGGAGAGCTGTTAGCAGATAGAAACGCCGAGGAAGAATAAGGAGGAAAACCATGGCTAAGAAGAACGCAGAGAACATTGGAAAAGTATTGTTTACACAGCAGCAGATTGAGAAGAGAGCTAAGGAGCTCGGTGCTCAGATCGATAAGGACTATGCTGGGGAAGACGTACTGTTGCTCGGAACGCTTAAAGGATCCGTTATGTGGATGGCAGATATGATGAAAGCTATCACACTGGATACACCAATTGATTTTATTACTGCTAGTAGTTATGGTTCATCCACTATGAGCTCCGGCGTTGTAAAGATTACATATGAGCCTACGAGCAATCTGTATGGTAAGAATGTTCTTATCGTTGAGGATATTGTAGATACAGGCAACACATTAATGTACCTGATTGAAAAGCTTAAGGAGCGCGGTCCTAAGTCAGTTAAGGTATGTACACTCCTTAATAAGAAGGCAAGAAGAACTACTGACTTCGAACCTGACTATATTGGATTTGAGGTTGATGACCTGTTTATCATTGGCTATGGTCTTGATTATGACCAGCACTACAGAGGCCTTCCTTATGTAGGATATCTGACAGAAGAGGATGTTGAAGCTATTTCAGCTAAGTAATAAATGACCAAGAACGAAGTAATATCATTAATCAAGAAAGATTGCGCCAAGGATATGCACATCCACACTGTATTCTCAGATGGAATGTTGACTCCTGAAGAGGTAGTGGATAGATGGCAAAGTGAAGGCAAGGAAGTAATTGCAATCACTGACCATGACGGTATCGGTGGCTCAATCGTTGCAGTGGATTATGCCAAGGATAAGGATATCGTAGTGGTAACTGGTATTGAGTTTGATTCCGAGAATGAACTTGGCAAGGATCTTCATATTCTTGGATATGGTATTGATTTCGAAGACGATAATCTTCAGATTGAGCTCAAGAAAATTCTTGAGTGGAGAGCTGACAGAAATAACACAATACTTCAGGCATTAAGAGATAGGGGTATAGAAATCACGGACGAAGAAATATATGCCGTTAATGAAGGAAGATATATTGGAAAGCCTACATTCGCAAGAGTGTTAATTCAGAGGGGTCTTTATCCAGATATGGCGGCAGCTTTCAATGAGTTCTTCAGCAAGGTCCCTGAAATCAAAGCAATTAAGAAGAAGGCTCTGCCTTCACATGAAGTTGTGGATGTAATTCACAAGGCTGGTGGGGTTGTGGTTCTTGCACACCCTATGGAACAGATGAGAACAGGCGAGAGTTGGGAAAGCTTTGAGCCACGTCTGCTTGAGATTCTGGATACATTCGTAGGCTACGGCATTGATGGCATAGAATGCTATCATCCATCGGCAAGCGAGGAGAATGCTGAATATTTTAGCCAGTATGCAGAGGCTCACAATCTGCTGATAACAAGAGGCTCGGATTTCCATTTTGATGGAATGAACCGCAGATATACAAGAGATTAATGGATAATTACTACGTTAATGGCGATAATAATAGGACGATGCCCAAAGCCGTCAGATTTCAGTGCGAATGGATACTGAAGGATTTTGATCGCTTGAAGGGGCTGGCAACGAATGCATCCCTGGTAAATGAAGCTGAGGATGCTGTTGTTTTCTATGCTGATGATTGTTCGGGTTTAACACCACAGAGTGTTGCAATTGAGGCCAAGAAGAAAATAGATGCAATCGAGAACGCACTCAAGTTTATTCCCGAAGAATACCGAGAAGCTATACTTGAGTTCTACGTACATGGAACAACGCTGCCTGACTATGCTGCAGATAACACCTGGAAGCGATGGAAAGGCAAATTTGTTGATGTACTCGCTAGAGAACTAGGACTATATTAGGTGAATCAATGAAGAAGATATTATTAATTGGAACAGGCGGAACTATTGCGTCGGTTCATACTGATGAAGGTCTTGCACCAGGTATTATGGGCAAACAGTTGCTTGAAGCTCTTCCTTCCCTTAGCAAGATGTGTGAAGTGGATTGCATTCAGGTTGTCAGCTTGGATAGCACTAATATTAGACCTGAACATTGGCTCATGGTTGCTGAGACCATAGAGAAGAATTACGATAAATATGACGGATTTGTTGTTACTCACGGTACAGATACCATGGCATACACAGCTGCGGCATTGTCATACCTTGTACAGAACAGCGAGAAACCAATTATTCTAACAGGCGCACAGAGACCAGTGGGTGAGACAGGTTCTGATGTTGAGTCCAATCTCTTTGATGCATTTGCAGTTGCGTGTGATGCGGATAGCGCCGGCGTTAGAATTGTTTTCGGTGGTTCAATCATCTGTGGAACGAGAGCTCGCAAGAACTACACCATGAGTTTTGCGGCATTCGGTAGCATTAACTTCCCTGAAATGGGCAAGGTAAACAATGGCTCGATTATCAGATATGTGCCTGAAACCATTGAGGGACCTGTAAAATTCTACGACACACTTAATCCTAATGTAGGAGTTGTGAAGTTCGTTCCAGGCATGAGAAAGGACATCTTGGAGTACATCGTGGACAAATACGATGGACTTGTAGTTGAGTCATTCGGAGTAGGTGGACTTCCGGAATACTCCGACTTCTTTGAGGTGATTAAGGCTGCCGGTGACAATGGCAAAATAATCGTTATGACTACTCAGGTGCCTAATGAAGGAAGTAATCTTTCGGTTTACCGAGTTGGAAATAGACTTAAGAATGGTATTAAGGTTCTTGAGGCCTATGATATGAATACAGAGGCTGCTTTTGCCAAATTGCAGTTGATACTGGGTCAAACCGGTGATTTCGATAAGGCATACGAAATGTTCTACACTGCTGTAGATCATGACATTTTATACAAAGAGGGTTAGCGATGAATGAATTTCTAGACTATCTTAAGAATAAGGGTGTTTCGGAAAATACTTTGATTGCTTACAAGAGAGATATTGCAGCGTTCAGTGACTTTATGCAGGACAATCGTAGCAAGTCGGTAGGTGAATGTTCCGAAAGCGATGCTGTTGCTTATGTTATGGATCTTGATAAGGCAAGTAAATCCAAATCCACTATAAATCGCAAGGTATCCGCGCTTAGAACATATTATGACTATCTGATGGGTGTTGGAAGCGTATCTAGCAATCCGTTCTCTAAGATTAAAACTGCCAGAAATGAGAAGAGGCAGATTGAGTACCTTAGCGTGGAGGAAGTTGAACGCCTTGTGGATCTCCCTGATGACAGTGCTAAGGGCAAGAGAGACAGAGCTCTCCTCGAGTTCATGTATGGAACTGGTGCTAGAGTAACAGAGGTTGTAAGACTGAAGTGTTCAGATATCAACCTTAAAATGGGATTCGCAACGCTTAAGGATGCAGGCGAGGCGGGCCGTATTGTTCCGCTTGGTCGCTATGCAAGAGCGGCACTAGACGACTATATTAACGGTTCTTATGCAGAGATGCTTGGCCATGATCCTAGAGAAAACGATTACCTTTTCGTTAATCTAAGGGGTGAAGTCTTAACAAGGCAGGGTATCTGGAAGATGCTCAAGGATTACGGCGAGAAGATTGGCGTAGCCGATAGGATGACACCACAGATACTGCGTGACACTTACGCCGTACATATACTGATGAATGGCGGAGACCTCAAAACATTGCAGGAACTCATGGGATTTGACGACATGTCGGTAGGTATCGCATATCTCGCCGTGACAGAAATTCACGTACGTGAAGTTTTCGCACGTTGCCATCCAAGAGCATAATAATTAAATGATAAAAAACGCTTGATTTTTCAACAAGTATACGATATACTAGACAAGCTGTTATTACGGATGTTCCTCTGGGGATAAGCGTAGACAGAGCTTACATGATCCAAGAACATCTAGAGAGGGAGGAGGAATAACAAGAATGAACATTTTAGATCAGGTAACAATGGATTACAAGAAGGAGAACATTCCTTCATTCAACGTTGGAGATACACTGCGTGTACATGTTAAGATCATCGAGGGTTCAAGAGAAAGAATCCAGGTATTCGAGGGATATGTACTTAAGAAGCAGCACGGTGGAATCAATGAGACCTTCACTGTAAGAAAACTGTCAAACGGTATCGGTGTAGAGAAGACTTTCCCACTGCACTCACCTAAGATCGAGAAGATCGAGGTTGTTAAGCAGGGTAAGGTTAGAAGAGCTAAGCTCAACTACATGCGTGAAAGAACTGGTAAGGCAGCTAAGATTAAGAACGCTGAATAATAATCATAAAGATAAAAAGATGGTCAGTCGACCATCTTTTTTTATTAAACGTGATTTCATCTTTATTTTTTAAATAATGGTGTTGAGAAGTATCTTTCCGCAGTGTCTGGGAGCACGGTAACGACTGTCTTGCCAGGGCCAAGCTTCTTAGCTAGCTTGATAGCTCCTGCCACGTTAGTACCACTGGAAATGCCTACCATAAGGCCCTCTAATTTCGCCAGATCTTTTGCGGTCTGTATTGCTTCTTCATCAGTAATGATATGTACTTCGTTATATATCTTCTGGTCAAGAATTGCCGGTATGATTCCATCGCCGATTCCCATCTGCAGGTGAGTGGAAATAGGCTGCTTGCTGAGGATTGCGGCTTTGTCAGGCTCGAGAGCCCATATCTCACAATCAGGGTTGTGTTCACGAAGCACCTGACCAACGCCTGTAATGGTGCCGCCGGTTCCAATGCCGGAAACAAAACCGTCAATTTGCTTGCCAACCTGTTCAACGATGCTGGTTCCTGTCTTGCTGTAGTGGGCTACGATGTTATTCCTGTTAATGAACTGCTGTGGAACGAAAACGTGAGAATTCATCTGAGACATCTTGAATGCCTGGAAAGCGCATTCGGAAATGCACTCGCCAATATTCCCCTTGTCATGAATCAGTACTACCTGTGCGCCATAGTGCTCACAGAGGCGACGCCTTTCTTCGCTGACCGAGTCAGGCATGATAATAATTGTCTTGTAGCCTTTGACTGCTCCAACAAGTGCAAGACCGATGCCCTGGTTGCCCGAAGTAGGCTCAACGATGATGCTCTCAGGGGTGAGGCGTCCTTCGATTTCGGCACGCTTAATCATTTCGAGACCGACTCTTGTCTTGATTGAACCGCCAACATCAAGGCTTTCAACTTTAACAAGAATGTCTGCGCATCCTTCTGGGACTATTCTATTTAGTTTGACCATCGGTGTATTACCAACAATTTCCAGAATGTTATCGTATACCATAGTGGTTCTCCGTAATTCTTTTAGTGCAGTATAGTATAAATAGCGTTGCAATTCTATTTCCTACCACTATAGTATGAATTAAGGCGATTGTCAATATACGTATTGATTAACAGCTCAAATAAATATATTTTGCAAGTTTCTTACCTTGTTGATATACTTAAAATATGTTCTAAATATACAGTAAAAATGAAGGCTGGTTCGAAGCGATACATATTAGGAGGTAGGGCAAATGAAGAAGTTTTTATCTCTAATTATGGTTCTAGTTATTACTGCTTGCAGTGCATCTGTTTGTTATGCAGAAACGGGCAATGGATTATCTGTGGCAGAAGTGAAGGCGGCTGGAAATAAGGCGCTGGAATTCCTGCAGGAAAAACAAGGAAAACTGAAGGATAATGAGTATACGGTATTGGCGTCGTATTATCCTGGCAAGGCGGAAAAAGCCGTTGCTATTGAGCTCAGAAACTGCGGCTTTACATATGATAACGCTTTAGCGGCTCTCGCTTTTATCGCTGCAGGAGATAAGAATAGAGCTGGTCATATACTCGATTGTTTCAAATATGCGTTATTGAATGATAGATCTGGCGAGATGAAACTAAGAAATGCTTATAGAGACGGTAATTACTCAAAAAAGTATAATGACGTTTTGTTGCCAGGATTCTGGAAGGATTCCATCAATAGTTGGTGTGAAGATTCTTATCAGGTAGGAACCAATCTCGGTAATAGCGCATGGGCAGCAATAGCAATGCTACAATACGATAGAGTGTTCAAGACGGACACATATCAGAAGTCTGCGTGCAGGGTTATGGACTATGTTCTTGATAATTTCAAAGGCGATGATAGTAATCCGGGAATTGCAAGTGGATATGATGGATGGACCGAGAATGGACCTCAGAATATTCCGCTTAAAGATCGAAAGGATGTTCAGTGGTACACATACAAGAGCACGGAGTGCAACCTCGACGCAGCCGTAGCATTCGGATATCTGTATCAGCAGACCAAGGATAGCAAGTACAAGACTGCATCCGAGGATTGCTGGAATTTTTTAGAAAGCATGTATATCCCGTCAGAGAAAAGATATGTTATTGGCACCACTAATGATGGAATTACAAAGAATACTAGAAATTCTTTTTTTGATAGCATTGCTTGGCCAATTCTCGCATCTGCCAATAAGTCATACAACTCAGATTTGTCGAGCAGCATTAAGAATATGACAACTGAGGGCGGATTGCCGTTTGTGTGTCTTGGAATACCATCTGATAAAAAGTTTGACACTAATGGTGGTATCTGGTATGAGGGTTCTATCTTCGGTAGTATGGCTCTCAAGAAGGCTGGTTACAATGCTGAGGCTGATGATATTATGAAGACCGTTATAGGAAAACAGGATACGAGTGGAGCATTTACATCTGCTAGCAAGCTGCTCTTTGCGGACAATACTTGGAAATATGGCTGTGAAGATTTCCATATTGCACCAACTGCGTGGATGGTAATGTACTCTAATGATTTCAATCCATTTGATTTCTCTAATACTCCAGCTCCAGTAGTAAAGAAACCTGTCAAACCAAGCAAGGTAACCATCAAAGCTGCAAAGAAAAAATTGACAGTAAAATGGGCAAAACCATCTAAAAAGAATCTGAAGAATATTAGTGCTTATCAGATTAGATACAGCACTGAGTCTAGCATGGAGAATGCTGTAGTGGTTAAGGTTGCAAAGAGCAAAAAGAGTGCAACTATCAAAAAGCTGATATCTAAGAAAAAGTACTATGTTCAGATGAGGAGCGTCAATGGAGACTCTTCATCAGCCTGGACTACTAAGAAATCGATTAAGGCCAAATAGATTACCGCAAGAAAGGAACTACTATGCTCGAAAATATTAACTGGTATCCCGGTCATATGAAGAAGACTAGGGAGTTAATAAAGGATAATCTCAAGGCTGTTGATCTTGTAGTTGAGATCACAGACAGCCGTATTCCTGTATCCAGCCGCAATCCGATAATCGATGAGCTGATATCCGGCAAGAAGAGAATTGTGGTTCTGGGTAAGGCAGATCTGGCGGACGAGGAAGAGACTAAGAAGTGGAAAGTAAAGCTGGCTAAGGGCGATGTGGCCGCTGTGCTGGCTCTCAATCTGCAGTCCGGTGAGAATATCAAGCAGCTCCTCCGTGCGCTTGAGGCTGAGCAGGAGGTGCGCAATGCTGAGAAATCTATTCCAAGGCCTCTTCGCCTGATGATAGTAG
>R21__coassemble_1925_pt1 | contig 12966 bp, 9 predicted proteins | sample R21__metabat2_high_PE_011 | metagenome-assembled genome bin R21
GTTTATATATTATTTACATATGGATATTTAGGAGGAAAGTTACTAAAGAAATGGCAATATTGTACAAAGCTATAGCCTTTCTGGGCGGCCTGGCAATGTTCCTATATGGAATGCAGGTCATGGGCGACGGATTAAAGAGTTCGTCCGGCGGAGCTATGAAGAATGCTCTCGCCAAGGTAACTAACAAGCCATACATGGGATTCATCTTCGGAATGTTAGTTGCCTGCATAATTCAGAGCTCAACAGCCACTATTGTAATCACAGTCGGACTTGTAGGTGCTGGTTTCATGACATTCCATCAATCAATTGGAATTGTCCTTGGTGCTAACGTAGGTACAGCAATTACGGCTCAGATTATTAGACTGATGGATGTCAGCTCTGGTGAAGACAGTATTCTCTACTTCTTCAAAGCCGACAACCTTGCCCCTCTCGCACTTATCATTGGTATCGTGATGATAATGTTTATCAAGAGAAGTTCATCCAAGAACGTTGGCAACATCGCATGCGGTTTCGGAGTTCTCTTCATGGGACTTATCTACATGAGCGATGTAGTTGCTGGATTTGGAGAATCACTGAGTTCACTTCTCACAGCATTCGAGAACAACTACGTACTCGGATTCCTTGCCGGCGTAGGTGTTACTGGAATAGTTCAGTCATCATCCGCAGTAGTCGGAATTATTCAGTCTATTGCGAGCTCAATCGGCGTTACATTCAAGGGAATATTTGCAGTTGTTATCGGTGTTAACATCGGCGACTGCTTAACAACATATCTTGTTAGCCGTATCGGTGCCAAGCCAAATCAACGTAGAACAGCAGTCGTACATGTTGTATATAACGTATTCGCTGCAGCACTTTGCATACTGCTCGTAGTAATTGGCAGAACAACAGGTCTCATCAGTGATGAGATGTGGACTTCAACACTTAACTCTGGTGGTGTGGCTAACCTGCATGGATTCTTCAGATTGGTTCCTGCAGTACTGCTTCTCCCACTGACCAGTATCTTCGAGAGAATTACCCTTTCCATCGTTAAGGATGAACCTATCGAAGAAGAAGATGCTATTGCACTTGCTGCACTTGATGGTCTAGATGAGCGTCTGCTCTCAACACCTGCTATCGCACTCGACCAGGTTGAAGCTTGCGTTGCACAGATGATCGATTTGTCCAGACACAACTTCAACGCGTGCATCCAGCAAATTTATGACTATGATCCTGCAAGAGATGAAAGAATCAAGCAGAGAGAAGATTTGCTCGATAAGATTACTGACGCAACTAATAACTACATCATTGAGATGTCCCAGTATGTCAGCCTCGAGAAAGATACGAGAAGACAGAATTATAATCTCAAAGCAATCATCTGCTTCGAGCGTATCGGCGACCTGGCTGTCAATATCACAGAAGATCTTGCCCAATTGAGAGCAACAGGCAATCACTTCTCAGACAACGCAATGGCAGAACTCAAAATACTGATTGATGCTTGTAACGAAATTCTCGATCTCACTACAGAAGCATATCAGGTAAGAGATATCGATATCGCTAAGAAGGTTGAGCCTCTTGAAGAAGTAATCGACGATCTCGTTGAGAACATGAACGCAAGACATGTATACAGAATGGTTAACAAGCACTGTGATCCAATTCTTGGTATTCACTTCCAGAACATTCTGACCAACTTCGAGCATATCTCAGATAAATGTTCTGACGTAGCTGTATACATTCTCGAAGGAGAGAACGAAGCAATCGTTGGTAATGAACATGCTTATATTCATGAGCTCCACCATTCCAACAATGTGGATTACATGGATCTCTATGATAAGAACTACAAGACTTACTTCGACATGCTCAGTAACATTCCTATCACTGACAAGCTGTAACACAATAATCGAGCTGTATTAGACAATAAAAGAAGGGACACACCATCAGGTGTGTCCCTTGTGGATTTTTGGATAAAATGGTCTGGCCCTAATTAGCCGAACCTAGTCAGCCTTGACCTTCTTCCAGTATTTGCTGTAAATGTCCATGATTTCATCCTTCAATGGCTTGAGGGAATCGCATCTTGCAATTGTATCAGCGCTTGGGAAGATTGCTTCGTTGTTCTTATCCTCCTCAGGAATCAGGTCCATCGCAGCCTTGTTAGGCATTGTGTAGTGAAGATACTCATAGTTTGTAGCAGCAACGTCTGATCTGCAAAGGAAATCAATCCATTTCTCCGCATTGTCCTTATTAGCTGCATCCTTGAGAACTGCCCATGAATCAATGAAGAACTCTGATCCCTCTTCAGGAACTACAAATTCAACGTCAGGATTAAGATCGATAGTATATGAATATTCACCATTCCATACTACGCCGATAGCAGCAGATCCATCTGCCAAGCAATCTCTTGCCGAATCATTGGCATACTTGTAAACCAAGCTCTTCTGCTTTTCTAGCTCAGCTCCAGCCTCCTTAATCTCAGCTTCGTTCTCAGTGTTGAGAGAGTAACCAAGTCTCTTAAGTGATAGTTGGAATGCATCTCTAACGCTATCTGGCATTACAATCTGGTCTGCATACTTCTTATCCCAGAGCACATTCCATGACTTAACAGTATCCTTGTCAACCATGGTCTTGTTGTACAGAATTCCTGCAACTCCAGCCTGGTATGGTACGGAATACTTATTGCCTGGATCGAAAGACTCTGACTTCTGAAGGTATACCTCATCGAGGTTCTTACTCTCAGGGATATTGTCATAATTGAGTTCTGCAAGCATATCCTTGCCTATCATCTTCTCAATCATATAATCCGAAGTGCAGATGCAATCGTAGCTAGACGAATCATTCTCGAGTACAGTGTACAGCTCTTCTGCTGTATCATATGTATCCTGAATTACAGCAATACCTGTCTCGCTCTCGAACTGATCGATAATAGCCTGATCATAGTAGTCGCCGTAGCAGTATACATATACTTCTCCATTGCTACCAGCATTACTACCACCGCATGATGTCAATGCTAACACGCTTGTTAGCATCAAGAGCCCCAGCACTAATGCTAGGGCTTTATTGATGTTTCTTTTCATTAAGTTTATTCTCCGAGGTATGCCTGTTGTACTCTTGGGTCGTTCATAAGAGCCTTACCAGGACCAGCCATAGTGATAACTCCTGTCTCCATTACATAAGCGTAATCGGAAATCTCCAGTGCAGCCTTGGCGTTCTGCTCAATCAGCATGATGTTAACGCCCTCAGATGAAATCTTCTTGATAATCTCGAAGATGTCCTTGATGATGAGAGGTGCAAGACCGAGTGAAGGCTCGTCGAGCATTAACAGCTTTGGCTTGGACATCAGTGATCTAGCTACTGCGAGCATCTGCTGCTCACCACCAGAAAGTGTAGCTCCGAGCTGCCATGTTCTTTCCTTCAGTCTTGGGAACAGGCTATATACCCACTCCTTGTCCTTCTCAATTTCTTCCTTATCTGTTCTCAGATAAGCACCGCACATGATGTTCTCATCTACTGTGAGGTCAGGGAAAATTCTTCTACCTTCTGGACAGAGGATAATTCCCTCTTTAACGATATCCTTAGTCTTCATTGAAGAGATATCTACATCGTCCCAATATACGTGGCCCTGTGCCTTGCCAACCAGTCCCATGATGGACTTGAGTGTTGTTGACTTGCCCGCACCATTAGCTCCAATCAGTGAAATAATCTGACCGTCTGGAACGTCGATATCGATACCTTGTAGGGCGTGAATTCCGCCATAATAAACATGTAAATCTCTTATTGCTAACATTATTCGTCTACCCCCAGATATGCTTCAATTACTGCAGGGTCATTCTGAATCTGCTCAGCTGTACCGTCTGCAATCTGTCCACCATAGTTGAGAACATAGATATAATCACAGATACCCATGATAACCTGCATATGGTGCTCAATCATCAGGATTGACAGATCAAATTCATCTCTGATACGTCCAATGAACTTCATCAGGTCGTCAGATTCCTGTGGGTTCATGCCTGCTGCAGGCTCATCGAGAAGTAGGATGCTAGGCTTGGTAGCCAGCGCTCTAGCGATTTCAAGATGTCTCTGCTTACCATAAGGCAGTGAAGTTGAGAGGTCATCTCTATTCTCATAAAGATCAACCTTCTTCAGCAGTTCTAATGCCTCTTCTCTCATTGTTGCCTCTTCCTTGCGAGCAAGAGGGCTACGGAGAGCAGCACCGAATACTGACTGCTTCTGGTTCATATGCATAGCGAGCATTACATTCTCAAGTACTGTCATTCCCTTGAACAGTCTAATGTTCTGGAAAGTACGAGCAACGCCCAGTTTAGTTACCTTATCTGGGAGCATTGACAGGGACTTAGTATACTTGCCCTGGTTTCTTCCCTTGTAAGTATCCTTCATCTTACCCTGTGGGTAATTCTCAATTACTACCTCACCGTTGATTTCAACAGAACCATTAGTTGGCTCATATACACCAGTGATGCAGTTAAATGCTGTTGTCTTACCTGCTCCATTAGGACCGATAAGTCCAACGATTTCATTCTTGTGAACCTTGAGGTTCAGGTTGTCTACTGCAACAACTCCGCCGAACTGCATTGTAATATCGGAGAGGTGCATTACAACGATATCTTTGTTAGGTTTCATTATTTGCCCTCCTTAAATACTACAACGTGATCATATACTGACAGTGGCTCGAAGAGCTTCTCGCCACTTGCAGCCTTAGCTGCAGAGCTTGCCTTGTCCTGCTTAGCACGAGCCTTAGCAGCTCTATTTCTTTCTCTAGCGAGTTTCTTAGCTTCACGCTTTGCCTTGTTCTTAGCTGGAGCTTCCTTGAGAGTCTGAGGCAGATTCTTGAACCATGTGAAGATGCCGTCCCAGCTGAATTCCTTAGTACCCATGATACCCTGTGCTGCGAACAGTACGATGAGCATGATGATAACTGCGAATACTACCTTACGGAATCCAGGTCTGAACAGGTCTGATGAAATGCCCAGCCAAGTTCCTGCATCAAGTCCTCTCAGCCACCACTCTGAACAAGCAGTGAAGAGGAATGCTCCGATAATTGAACCTGTAACAGATCCGATACCACCGATTACTACGATGAGCAGGATCTCGTAAGTCATTGTTGTTGTGAATGGTGTAGCTGCGATTGTTCCCTGGAACATAGCGAGCAGCGCACCACCGATTCCTGCGAAGAATGATGAGATAACGAATGCCAGCTCTTTGTGCTTGAACAAGTTAACACCCATTGCCTCAGCAGCGATTTCATCGTCTCTGATTGCCTTGAACGCACGACCATAAGTCGAATTGATCAGCAGCATGATAAATGCAATGCATATAGCAGCAATCAGTACAACGAATACGGAGTTCTCAAATGTTCCATATTAACGGAGTACGTTGGAACCGTTAGTGATAGGTCCCAGTGTATTCCACTGGAAGAATGCACGCAGAATCTCGGCAAATCCCAGAGTAGCAATTGCCAGATAGTCTGACTTAAGTCTCAGTACTGGAATACCAATCAAGTATGCAATGCCAGCTACGAGAATACCAGCTAACAGGATTGGCAGCAGCATTCCAATGTAGTGACCAAATACTCCCATCTTGCTCTCAAGAGCTTCAACTATTGACCACTGAATAGCACCGCCGTCAAAGTACATATATACGTCAGCGTGCTTAGCAGCTGGAATAGTGAAAATTGCATATGTGTAAGCACCAATCAGCATGAATCCTGCCTGTCCAAGTGAGAACAGTCCGGTAAATCCGTTCAGCAGGTTCATTGATACTGCAACAAGTGCATAGATAGCTCCCTTTTCGAGTACTGTTACAGCCATTCTCATGTTGGAACCTGGATAGATCATAATGTCTGCCAGATATGAACCAACAAGGATTACAGCAATACCGACAAGTGAGAGAATCAGCTTGGTTGTTTTGTTAAGTTTAACCTGTGTCATGATACCCTCCTTCCTATACCTTATCGATATTCTTCTCACCAAAGAGTCCTGTAGGCTTAACCATCAGGATAATAATGAGAAGTACGAATGTGAATGCATCAGAGAATGTAGTCCATCCAGCACCCTTGATGATGTTCTCGCAGATACCGATGATGAACGCACCGACAACAGCTCCAGGAACTGATCCGATTCCTCCGAATACTGCAGCAACGAATGCCTTAAGTCCTGGCATAGCTCCGGACATAGGGTTGATGCCTGTGTAGTTGGAGAAGAACAGAACTGATCCGATAGCAGCCAGTCCACATCCAATAACGAAAGTAACTGTAATAACTCTATTAATATCAATTCCCATGAGGGAAGATGTTTCGAAATCACGAGATACTGCACGCATAGCCATACCAATCTTAGTGTGGTTGATCAGTAATACCAGCAGAACAACCAGAATGATTGTCAAGATAGGTGTAATCAGTGTAACCATCTTAGTAGTTGCAGGGCCAATATTAACTGTCTTCTGCAGCCATGAAATTGATGGGTATGTCTTAGTAAGTCCACCTGTGATGTACAGTGCTACGTTCTGTAACAGATAAGATACACCGATTGCAGAAATCATAATCGACATACGAGGTGCAGTTCTTAAAGGTCTATATGCCACCTTCTCTATCGAAGTACCAAGTAAGATAGCGAAGATGATAACCAAAACAATTGCCACTGGGAGAGGCATGAAAGTAACCAGGTATACCATGATAAGTCCTGACCACATGAATACATCACCGTGGGCAAAGTTAATAAGTCTCAGGATACCATATACCATAGTGTATCCGATGGCTATTAACGCATATTGTCCGCCAATAGCGATACCCGCTAATATGTACGGAAGCCATGTAGAAAATATACTCATATTTTTTTCTCTTTCAGTAAAGATGCGGGAAGCCTTGCGGCCTCCCGCTTATTAGTGTCAACGTATAATTGATCTATTGGGTCAACTATTCAGCGCTCTGCTTCTTAACGAACTCCCAAACGCCCTTATCAGTATTGCACTTCTTAACGAATGCTTCTGTCTTGTTAGCGTCTCCAGTCTCGTTGAATGAAACGTCTCCGCATACACGACCAGTTACCTTGAGGGATGGAAGTGCAGCAAGGATGTCAGCTGGGTTACCGGAACCTGCAGCCTTGATAGCCTCGAGTGCTACATAGTATGCGTCATATCCCATTGCTGATACAGCAGCGAGATCAGTGTTACCACCGTTGTTAGTCAGTGCATCTGCGTCTGACTCGATCCAAGCCTTGATGCCGCTATCGAAGTCAGGAGCTCCGCCTTCCTGATAGAAAGTAGTTACTACTACTTCTACGTTAGTTCCCTTAGCAGCAGCTGTTACCATGTTGGAATCCCAAGTGTCTCCAGCAAGGATTGGCATGCCGAGGTTCTGAGCCTTAGCCTGGTCGATGATGTTAACAGCAGCCTCGATTGATACTGGGCTGAAGAATACGTCGCAACCAGCCTTCTTAGCGTTAGCTACGTATGAAGTGAAGTCAGTGTTCTTATCTGGGAACTGCTCTTCAACAACTTCTCCACCGAGAGCCTTGAAAGCCTCAACGAAGTAGTTAACCAGACCTACTGAGTAGTCATCACCCAGCTTGGACAGGCAGTATGCCTTCTTGCAGCCTGACTCAAATGCATAGTTAGCAAGAACTGTGCCCTGGAATGGGTCGAGGAAGCAAATTCTGAAGTACTGCTCGCAGTCAGCTGTTACCTGAGGGTTAGTGCAGGAAATACCAACTGCTGGCATTCCAGCGTCAGCAAATGTATCTGCAGCTGCGATTGATACTCCGGAACCATATGATCCGAGTACGATGGATACGCCGCTGGATACGAGATTCTGAGCAGCTGTTACAGCCTTGGAGTTATCAGACTCGTTATCTACGATTTCGAGCTCAACGTTGTACTCCTTGTCACCGATAGTAACAGTTGGAGTCTCCTTGTTAGCGTACTGAACTCCGAGTGTCTCCTGCTTGCCGCCTGCTCCGTTATCTCCGGATGCTGGCTCAAATACTCCGATCTTAATTGTGTCGCCATCTGGATCCCAACCAGAGGAGCTGCCACCACCGCAGCTAACACAAAGAGCGAGTACCATCAGCAGTGAAAGTGTTAATGCTAGTACCTTTTTCATTGTTAGTCCTCCTTAAAGAATTAATTAATTAATTAGTACTCGTTCATTGTACAGCATTTGCGGACAAAAACCAAGAAAATCGCACATATTTATGTATAAAAAAATGCCGAGTGTCCGCGATTTGCGAACACTCGTGATGTACAGTCTTTATATTAACGACAAGTCATAATACCAACAACATCATCTCTGATATGACGCCCAGATACCATTTTCTTCTATCTCGGCTCTTGCCAGCATTTCGACCAGTGAATCCTTGGATTCTCCGGTCCTATCGCGCAGACACCATTCTTCATATGCTTTGCGGTAAAGTTCTGCCATCTTGGCAGAATCCTGGCACTTATGATCAAGTGCCTGCCTTTCATAATAGTCCGATGCGAACAGGGATATAGCAGTGCCAGCTGCCATCAACACCTTAAACACCTTGATTGACGCAGTAGCACTTCCTATCAACAGCTCCAGTACCGCCAATGTAATGTATACTGCAACGGTAATTCCCTTTGCGAGATTGGTTCCAAATTGCTGTCTCTTCAGCTTTGGCAGGTCGCGGTTTTGAACACCACTGTGATAAATATACTGTCCATGACACCAATTATCTCTCACAGAATTTTCATCCAAGAATCTGTCACCATCATTGCTAACCAGATGCGCCCTGGCAGCCTGCTCAATCCAGCCGTATGAGTCCTTGATAAAATACGAATAGAAATCGCATACACTGTATGGTTTTCTAAGTCCCGTGGTGAATTCTTGCACACGGTTGGTTTCGGCAAGCAGTCTGTATCCTACCTGCTTTCCAATATAGTCGCCCTTCTTGGCTCTATACTTCAGCGCAGCAGTAATAGCCACACACAGCAGTGTAATAAAGAGTGCCGGAATTACATCGAATACATCATATAACATGAAGAACAGAACCGTTGCGATGCTGGTTCCAACAGTTATCTTACTGTTTGTTTTATTCTTTTCTCTATAATCTACCGCCAGTCCGTTGGCAATATTGTCGCTCTTTCCATCATAGGCATTTAGCTCTTGCACAGTCTCCGCATAGGTCTTGGCATAGTCAACTACATCTTCCTGATGCATTCCAATATTCTCAGATAGTACTTCAATTGGTTGGACATCTTCAGCTGTATCTCTAGCTCTTCTGATGTGAACCCACTCTATCATTGGATTGTACGCAAAACCTCGATTATTGTGCGTCCACTCGCGGCTTGAGTAGTCAATGATTGCAGCAGTGCCACATCCTGTTGTGTCCTCCTTACCATCCCAGAGAGCAAGTAGCAATTGACATCTCTCAGCAATGTAGATACCCGCCTGTCTATACCAGTATTTTCTGTCGTCCCTGTCTTCGCCCTCCATATCAAGAGTAACAAAAGATTTGACGGACTGCTCATATAGTTCGTTGAACCTAATTAGGGCTTCCCCTTCAAAATCCTTTTCCAGTTCGGACTTCTCAAGCGGCAGTATACTGATAATAGGAATATCGTTGGCAAGTGCTATCTCTGCACATAGCTGATCTGCCCCTTCTGCCAGGCAAGTCATAACAACCACCGGAGTGCCCTCGCACGCCGACTTAATCGCTTTGAACTGCTCGTCAATATATGTACGTAAAGCAGGGATATCGCATGACACAATATCCCTATGACCTGTCACTCCTATTAGGAATGGATATCTATTAATATCATTACAAGCTCTGCTGTTTTCCATTACTAGTTTATTCTATATACTCTCGCACCATCGAACATGCCAAGCAATGCGAGCATTGCGTTCATTGGTTCAACATCTTTGTCCTGCTCTTTTTTATCGAGCATTTTGTAATGCAGAGCTGCCGCCTCAGGTGTCAGTTTACCATCTATCAGCATAGACTCCTGAATCATGTCTCCATGGAGTCTGTTCTGCTCACGTTCTATTCCCTTGAGTTTGCCGTAGCCCCATCCCATATCGAGATGTTCCTGCAGCCATCGCTCATGCTCCATAGGTCCAATTTTCAGGCATTCCTCCTCAGTGAATTCCTTCAGCTCAGGGAAATCAACAGGTCTGTCCGTATAGAATGCTCCTATTGCGTTCAGGTATTTATCAAACGACTTTGCCTGATTGATATTGGATAGCTTGTACTCGAGTGACATATTTTCAAATGCCTCTTCGAACTTGTCCATATGCTCCTCAAGAAATGCATGTCCCTTTCCTTCCTTAACAGCATCCTTCCAATCGTCACCAAGCATCCAACGGCCATTTAATGCAACCGCAAAGTTATATAGGCTCATGAAGTTGCTGTTGGAAAGATATGTTCTCTTGCGGCTATCATCTCTATGCTGCCACTCAAGTTCTGACTTAAGACCAACAAGTGCAGTATTCACAATAGTTGCGATATCCTCGTCAAATGCCGCAGTGCCAGGAGCCTTTTTCTTAAGATTATCTTCCTTGTACTTCATTCCCTCATCATATATATAGGTTGCTATTAGGCTACCATCTGTAAATTCGAATGAACAATCCATTGGCTGAATCTCATTTCTTGAATTACGTCCATATGCAGTTCTGTCCCATGCCTGCAGTTCGTCACACAACATGAGCATATATGTCAGTGGCATTAGCTCAGCTTCGAACGGCTTGTTCTCCTTGTCCTTATTCTTGTAGTCTGCAACCTTGAATTTGTACATGCTGTTGTGGAGAATTATTGCTGCCAAAGCGTCAATGTCTTCGTCCGTCAGCTCGAGATCCCTGTCAATGAAGAGTCTGCGATACAGTATTGTGGCACTGAAAACAGCGTGATCCATGAAGTAGTTGAACTCGTCAGGATATCTTGGCTTTCTGATAATAACATCCAATATGTACTCGTAAGTGAAGTTATATGCCTCGCCCAGTCTGTCATATATTCTACGTGCAAGGACTTCGTTACACGAACCTGCAAATGAGCCCAGCTCATGATATGCAATATAAGGCATCTCTGAACGATTCTCCTTATTTACCTCAAAATATGATGCTACCTGTTCAAATGGCAGCTCCATTGGATAACCGATATCGTGAAAGAGCGATGCCAGCCCCCAGTATCTCAGATAATGGTAAGCAGCCTCGGTCTGATCATTGAATCCGTAATAGTCAGCGTATATATCTCTATACTTGGAGTTAGTCTCATAAACCGCAAGTCCAAGTGCAAACACGTAAACAGAATGAGAATAATGATCTCTGTGTTTCATTAGTAATGAGCTACCATTATTCTCATATTCCGAGAGGAGTTCCACCATTCTACGGGTTGCTTTATAATCCCCAAGGAACATTTCCATATAGCAGAAATAAACATCGAATGCATCCCTGTCAGATCCTGAATCCAAGAATCTTGTCATAGCATTTTCAAGACAGAGCTTATCAATATCCATCTGCATATTGTAAGGAATCTGATTTGCATTAATACTTGCACCCTGCAGTACGCCCGTCTCAGTTTCCTGCCGTGTAATCTTGGCATCGTGCCTTAATCCAACACATCTGTTATGCAAGAATTCATTTACCTCATTTTTTAATATCATTTTGTCTCCTCTTCAAAGTTCTTGCATTTTGCAATTCCTTCGAGTTTCAGTAGCTCATCTATACAGTCTTTTACTGTAGTATAGTCTTTAACCTTCAGTGCATGTATCGATGCCATATGCATCTCCAGAACTGGTGATAATTTTGTATCCCTTAGGTATATTGCACCAAAAGGCTTATTCTTGCTAGTTGCATAATTTATCTCTTTCGTACAATATTCTGATGCAGCACTACTTGGAGAGATAAATGCCAGTACAAATGAGCTGTTTGCAAGATTAGTAGCAATAACATCTTGCCATTCTGAACCAGCCTTAATACCGGTATCGTACCAATATCTATATCCCTGGCTATCTAGCTCAGCAAGGTACGGCATAATTGCACTTTGATCTGCATGAGCATAACTGATAAATATGAGTCCTTCTCCGTCGATGGACTTATTCGTTCTAAACTCATTAGGTATTCTCATTGCAATTGGTCTCGTGATTATATATGCAAGTAACAACTGTACAAATAGGCTGAGATAGTTTATCTCCCATTCCAATACCTCTTTGGATTTCTTTTCTGGCGTTGTTATTACAGGTACTAAGTTAAAGAACGCGACTATCATAACAAACAATGCTATAAATGCTATTCCATCACGAATATCAATATGCAATTTGCCATATTTGCCACGCTTGTATGTAGCTATTAGCACAAATAGTATGGCAACAATTACCAGTACAGCCACAATTGCTATGATGTTATCAAAATCAATGCGAAGCAAGTCGGATGCTTTTTCTTTAAATCCCAGGCTGCCTCCATTCCAATTATCTCCAATGCCTTTCCTTGTGTACCAATAAGCCTTTGGCAATCCTTCTTTATTGAGTTTTCCAAGCTTTATCAGATGTCCAAATACTCCTGTGCATATTGACAGTAATGCAAACACAATAGAAGCTATAACCGCTCGTGTCTTGTCTTCCAGTCTAATTGACGCATACATAATGATTGCAAACAGCATCATGCTGCAATTTACATTAGGATATACATTAGTTACCAATGCAATAGGAAGCATCGAGTAGCACGCTACAGCAATTGAGGAACCGCTCAGTGCAATAATCATCAGGAATAAAGCTATTCCCATCAATACCGGTTGGATTCCAAGCATACTGGATACGGCAATTAATAAGACCACAATATATCCTATCTTTTCAGATGCTAGAGATACAAGAAAGGTGATTACTGATAAATACAATGGCAATCTGGTTGAATACTCATTTAAAAAATAATTCACAAACACTGATAGCAAAGATGGTTTGAATGTCATACCGTAGTCTAGCAACATATATACTGCAGCTGAAACTATCAATGCAACTATCACTTTACACACT
>R21__coassemble_1941_pt1 | contig 12906 bp, 10 predicted proteins | sample R21__metabat2_high_PE_011 | metagenome-assembled genome bin R21
CTCTCGAGACCAAGACAGACGAGGTAGAGAGTAACGCTCAGGGAATGCAGCTGAGCTTTGAACAGATGAAGACGGCTCTTTCCAATCACGGACTAAAGGAAATCGCAGCACTCGGTGAGGACTTTGATCCTAATAAACACAGCGCTGTAATGACTGAGGAGTCAGAAGAGTACGAGTCCGGCAAAGTAAGCAAAGTATTGCAGAAAGGCTATGAACTGAATGGTAGGGTAATACGCCCAGCAATGGTAGCCGTTGTTAAATAAATTTGTTAAATTAACGTAATGTTTTCACATAGGAGGAAATAAAATGAGTAAAGTTATTGGTATCGATCTTGGAACAACTAACAGCTGCGTAGCAGTACTGGAAGGCGGAGAGCCTACAGTTATCACTAATGCTGAAGGAGCTAGAACTACTCCATCAGTAGTTGCTTTTACAGATAAGGGAGAGAGACTTGTCGGCGAGACAGCTAAGAGACAGGCAATCACTAACCCTGACAGAACTATCGCATCAATCAAGAGACATATGGGTGAGGCTTACAAAGTTAACATCGACGGTAAGGACTACACTCCTCAGGATATTTCAGCAATGACACTTGCTAAGCTCAAGGCTGACGCTGAGGCTTATCTCGGTGAGAAGGTAACAGAAGCTGTTATCACAGTTCCTGCATACTTCTCAGATGCTCAGAAGCAGGCAACTAAGGATGCTGGTAAGATCGCTGGCCTCGATGTAAAGAGAATTATCAACGAGCCTACAGCTGCATCACTGGCATATGGTCTCGACAAGGGCGACGGAAGCCAGAAGATCCTGGTTTACGACCTAGGCGGCGGTACATTCGATGTATCCATCCTGGAGCTCGGCGACGGAGTATTCGAGGTACTCGCAACAAACGGCGACACTAAGCTCGGTGGAGATGACTTCGATAACGCTATAATGAACTTCCTGGCAGATAGCTTCAAGAATGAAAACGGCATCGACCTCCGTCAGGACAAGATGGCTCTTCAGAGACTTAAGGAAGCTGCAGAAAAGGCTAAAAAGGAGCTCTCAAGCGCTCAGACTACAAAGGTTAACCTGCCATTCATCACTGTAGGTCCTGCAGGCCCACTCCACATGGATATGGACATCACAAGAGCTAGATTTGATCAGCTCACTAAGGATCTGGTAGATAGAACTATCGAGCCAATGAACAAGGCTATGGCTGATGCAGGCGTAACAAGCGCAGACCTCGCTAAGGTTATCCTCGTTGGTGGTTCAACAAGAATCCCAGCAGTTCAGGATGCTGTTAAGAACGTTACTGGTAAGGACCCATTCAAGGGAATCAACCCTGATGAGTGCGTAGCTATCGGAGCTGCTATTCAGGCAGGAGTACTGACTGGTGAAGTTAACGACGTACTGCTCCTCGATGTAACACCACTGTCACTTTCCATCGAGACACTCGGCGGAGTTGCTACAAGACTGATTGAGAGAAATACGACTATTCCTACTAAGAAGAGCCAGATCTTCTCAACTGCAGCTGACAACCAGACAGCAGTAGACATCCACGTAATGCAGGGTGAAAGAGAGATGGCAGCAGGAAATATCACACTCGGTAGATTCCAGCTCTCAGGTATTGCACCAGCTCCTCGTGGAATTCCACAGATCGAGGTTACATTCGACATCGATGCTAACGGTATCGTTAATGTAAGCGCTAAGGATCTGGCAACAGGCAAAGAGCAGAAGATCACTATTACTTCTTCAACAAAGCTCTCAGACGATGAGATCAACGCTAAGATTAAGGAAGCTGAGCAGTATGCTGAGGAAGATAAGAAGCAGAAGGAAGCTGTTGAGACTAAGAACCAGGCTGAGGGTCTGATGTTCGAGACAGAGAAGCAGATGAAGGACCTCGCAGACAAGGCAACTGACGATGAGAAGGCTGCTGTTGAGGCTGCAAGAAAGGATCTGCAGGCTGCAATTGACGCTAACAATGTTGAGGATATGAAGACTAAGATGGAAGCACTCACTAATGCATTCTATCCAATCTCAACTAGAATCTATCAGGAAGCACAGGCTGCACAGCAGGCAGCAGGCGGAGCTGATATGGGCGGCATGGGCGGTCAGCAGGCTGCTAATGACGGTACTGTAGACGCAGACTTCACAGTAGAAGAAGAGTAGCGTCACCGCATTAACTGACATTTAAATAATAAACGTTCAAAACAGTTCGAGAAGAGGCTCTGCGGTAGCTAGTGCTTAGTGATTGACGAGTGAAACGAAGTCAGAACTTAGCACTACTGCGTTAAGCCGCAGCGAGGCGAGAGCCGTACTCTTCGAGGACTGTTATGAACGTTCAGTAGGAGCAAGAAATGGCAGATAAAAGAGATTACTATGAGGTCCTCGGGCTGAAGAAGGGCGCATCGGATGACGAGATCAAGAAGGCGTTCCGTAAAGGCGCTATGAAATATCATCCGGACAAGAATCCTGGTGATAAGACAGCGGAAGAGAAGTTCAAAGAGATTAACGAAGCTTATGAAGTTCTCTCGGACCCAGATAAGAAAAGTAAATATGACAGATTCGGTCACGCAGGCGTAGACCCTAATTTTGGTGCCGGTGGATTCGGTGGCGGCCAAGGATTTGGCGGCTTTGGTGGATTCGGTGGCGCTGGAGCTGGCGGATTTGGTTTTGAAGATATATTCGATATGTTTGGAGCTATGGGTGGCGGTAGCCGTCGTGGCTCAAGACGTAATGGCCCACAGAAGGGTAAGGACATTCAGAAAACAATTACGATTGAGTTTACTGAGGCTCTATTCGGATGCAACAAGCAGATTGAGCTGAATAAGGACGTTAAGTGCAAGACTTGTAACGGAACAGGTGCCAAAGCAGGAACTGCTAAGAAGACCTGCGACCAGTGCGGCGGCTCTGGCCAGATTTCACAGGTATCGCAGACACCTTTCGGAAGATTCCAGAATATTACAACATGTCCTAAGTGCGGTGGTTCTGGTCAGATTATCGAGGACCCATGTCCAGATTGCAGTGGAACTGGCAGAATTCGCAAGAAGGTTAAGATCAATGTTGATATTCCTCAGGGAGTTGACAACGATAGTGTAATTACTCTGAGAGGACAGGGTGCTCCTGGAGTTAATGGCGGACCTGATGGCGATCTCTATATTGTAATTAATGTTAAACCACACGGAGTATATAGACGTAAGGGCGACGATCTCTATCTCGACCTGCCTATATCCTACGACCAGGCTGCACTTGGCGATAAGGTGAGTGTTCCTGGATTTGGCGAGACATATTCATACACCATCAGCCCAGGTACTCAGACTGGTTCAACATTCCGTCTGAAGGGCAAGGGTGCTCCTAACGTACATACTGGACGCAAGGGCGATCTCTATGTCAAGGTTAACATCGAGGTACCTACCAAACTGAGCGCTAAGGAGAAGAAGGCAATCAAGGAGATGGCTGGCGTGATGAGCGATGGTGCTTATCCACAGAAGTCCAAATTCGAGAAACTTAAATTCTAGGGTGAAAGCATGAAGTTTGTAAGTTGGAATGTTAACGGATTTAGGGCCGTTCTAAATAAAGGGTTTGAGGACATCTTCAAGGATTTGAATGCTGATTTCTTCTGCTTGCAGGAGACCAAAATGCAGGAAGGGCAGGCGGATTTCCATCCTGAAGACTATTACGAGTATTACAACTGCGCGGAGCGCAAGGGCTATTCGGGAACTGCCATCTTCGTTAAGAAGGAGATGGGCGAGCCGTTGTCGGTTGCATATGGAATTGATGGTGCTCACAATGATGAGGGAAGGGTTATCACTCTTGAATATCCTAAATTCTATCTAGTTACATGCTACGTTCCTAATGCTAAGGATGGCCTTGCGCGCATCGATTACAGATGCGAATTCGAAGATGCGCTTCGTGCTTATATGTCAGGATTGGACAAGAACAAACCGGTTATCTACTGCGGCGATTTGAATGTTGCCCATAACGAGATAGACCTCAAGAATCCAGGCCCTAACAGAGGTAACGCTGGGTTCTCAGATGAGGAACGTGGCAAATTCAATGAACTACTAGATGCAGGTTTTACTGATACATTCCGTAATATGTATCCAGAAGAGGTAAAATACTCTTGGTGGTCATACAGAATGAAGGCTCGCGAGAGGAATGCAGGATGGAGAATTGACTACTTCTTGGTATCAGATAGACTGGCAGATAAGGTTAAAACTGCAGATATTCTTAATGATGTTTACGGCAGTGACCATTGTCCGGTAATGATAGAACTGTAAAAGAAAAGCGATGTAAAGAATACTTTACATCGCTTGTTTTTTATGCAAAGGTCTGACCCCAAGTGCGCATTTTGCGTACTTAAGGTACGTCCCTTCGTACGTAAAATTACGAAATGGGCTGACCCCCTTATAAAATATGCATGTATGGCATGAGCTCTTTCTCTAGCTCAACTCTATGATGCTTGGTGTAGATGCCTGGCAAGCCGCCTGTATGCATGAAGATTACATTCTCGCCCTTGGCAATTGATCCTTTCTTAATAAGATCAACCATTCCTTCGAATGTTTTGCCTGTGTAGCATGGATCGATGATGATTGCTTCCTTACGTGCAAGGTAGTACATTACGTCACGGATTTCAGGGAGCGGATTGTTGTAAGCTCCGTGAATGTATGCTGTCTCAACGTCAAAGTCATCCTTAGTCAGCTCGAGATCTAGTCCGTAAAAGTCCTGGATCTTGTGGTAGTACTCGAGAAGAGCATCCTTAAGATTCTCAGTTAAGTCTTCACTACCCTCGTATGGCAATACATTGATGCCCTTGAGTTTGAGAGGTGAGCCTTCGTTCCTAAGACCGAGGAGCAGACCCATGTAGGTACCCATACTGCCGACTGTCGTAAATACTGTCGCATCTTCGATACCGGCTGCTTTGGCTTGAGCAGTCAGCTCCATAGCGCATTCATAGTATCCGAGAATACCGAGTTCGTTAGAACCGCCCATTGGTACGTAGTAAACCTTCTCGCCTTCGGCAGTGTATTTGTCTATAACAGCCTGGCGGCCTGTCTCCATATCTTTAACGAAATAAACAGGGCAGCCCATCATTCCGTCGAGCAGTAGGTTGGCACTGATTTCGCCAGGATATTCGTCTTCTGTGACAATTGCACACTTGAGACCGTATTTGGTAGCAACAGCAGCAGTTAGACGACCGTGATTAGTCTGGCAACCACCCTCAGTAATCAGCATAGTTGCACCCTGATCGAGAGCATCCTTAAGGAAGTACTCGAGCTTGCGCAGCTTGTTACCACCAGTTGCGAGATTGGTAAGGTCATCACGCTTGCAATATAGGTTAATTCCCAGATCATCGCTGACGTTATTAAGGCGTTCGAGCGGTGTTGGGAGGTGTAATATTTCTATTTTATCGTGTCCTAGTAGCATAATTGCCTCCTTGATTACGAATAGTGTTCTTTTACGTTAGTATTTTAGCATAAAATGGGCGAAATGTCTTGAATTATCAAGGTGTATAGTCTATAATTTGCGTTGCGAATTAATACATTAGAAAAGAAAGTGGGGTAACTTAATGGCAAATATTAAATCCGCAAAGAAGAGAATCCGCGTAATCGAGAAGAAGACAGCAAGAAACATCAGAGTTAAGAACCATGTTAAGGAAGCTGAGAAGGCATTCCACGCAGCATGTGAAGATGGTGATGTAGCAGGTGCTGAGAAGGCATTCAAGGCTGCTGAGAAGAAGCTCATGCAGGCTGCAGCTAAGGGCACTTTCCACAAGAACACTGTTTTCAGAACTATTGGCAGATTCGAGAAGAAGCTCAACATTCTTAAGAACGGTGGCGTTGTTAAGAAGGAAGAGCCAGCTAAGAAGGCTGTAAAGAAGGAAGCTCCAAAGGCTGAGGCTCCTGTAGCTGAGGCAAAGGTTGAAGCACCTAAGGCTGATGCTTCAATGAAGAAGGACGAGCTGCTCGCAATCGCAGAGCAGATGGGAATCAAGGTTGCTGCTAAGGCAACTAAGGCTGACATTCTCGCAGCAATCGAGGCTAAGTAATCTCACCCGTCCCCACAAGCGTATCAGTTAAATACGCCAAAGCGAAGGAGTGTCTCCCTTCGCTTTTTTAGTGCAAAAAATAGCGGTCTTGTGTTACAATTTACTTGTAATATTTTGCTTCGAAAGGAACAAACATGAGCTATCTGGACAACATTAGAAATTTCAGCATTATTGCCCACATCGATCACGGCAAATCAACTCTCGCAGACCGTCTTATTGAGAAGACCGGCCTGGTTGCTTCACGTGACATGAAGGAGCAATATCTTGATAACATGGATATCGAGCGTGAGCGCGGTATTACCATTAAATTGCAGACAACTCGTTTGAAATACAAGGCTAAGGATGGTCAGGAGTATATCCTGAACTTAATCGATACACCGGGACACGTAGACTTTAACTATGAAGTTTCACGTTCACTCGCTGCCTGCGATGGAGCTGTTCTTGTTGTTGATGCAACACAGGGCGTTGAAGCGCAGACTCTCGGTAATGTATATCTGGCTCTTGATGAAGATCTGGAGATTCTGCCAGTTCTGAACAAGATGGACCTCGATAGTGCGAGACCAGAGGATGCCCGCAATGAGATAGAGGAAATCATTGGACTCGATGCCAGCGAAGCACCAGAAATCAGTGCGAAGACAGGAATGGGCGTTGACGATATGCTGGAGAAACTCGTCGAGGTAATTCCACCTCCACAGGGCGACCCAGATGGCAAGCTCAAGGGCCTTATTTTCGATAGTTACTACGCCAGCTACAAGGGAGTAGTTATTTATACTAGGATCTTCGATGGTAGAGTCAAGAAGGGCGATATCATCAAGATGATGAATACTGGTAAGAACTACGAAGTAACAGAGGTTGGTTACTGCATACCAGGCATGATTCCCTCAGATGAGTTAAAGGCCGGCGAGGTTGGCTACATCTGCGGTTCTATCAAGCAGGTAGCAGATGCTCGTGTCGGAGACACGATTACGCTGGCAAGCGCGCCAACCGAGACGGCATTAAAGGGATACAAGAAGGCACAGTCCATGGTATACTGCGGCATCTTCCCGGCAGAAGGAGAGAGCTACGAGAACGTTAAGGATGCTCTTGAGAAACTGCAGGTTAATGATGCGGCATTCAACTTCGAGCCTGAGACATCGGCAGCACTTGGCTACGGCTACCGCTGCGGATTCCTCGGACTCCTTCACATGGATGTAATAACAGAGAGACTGTCGAGAGAGTTCGACCTCGACGTAATTACTACTTTGCCTTCGGTAATATACAAGGTTGTAATGAAAGATGGTACAGTTCTAGACATCGAGAACCCATCCAATCTGCCTGATCCAATTGAAATAGCTCACATCGAAGAGCCTATCGTTAAGGCAGATATCATGACACCTAATGAATATGTAGGAAGTATCATGAGCCTGTGTCAGAGCCGCAGAGGTAACATGATTCATATGGAGTATCTGACTAAGACAAGAGTTCAGCTCCATTATGAGATACCTCTGAACGAAGTAATCTATGATTTCTTCGATGCATTAAAATCAAGAACAAGAGGATATGCTTCTCTGGACTATGAGTTCCTGAGATATCAGCAGTCCAAATTGGTTAAGCTGGACATTCTTCTCAATCATGACCTCATCGATGCGCTCTCAACTATCGTTCCTGAGGAAGAGGCGATGGCTAAGGGCAGAGGAATCTGCGAGAAACTCAAGGATATCATTCCAAGACATCAATTTGAGGTACCTATTCAGGCTGCTATCGGACAGAAGATAATTGCGCGTGAGACGGTTCGTGCTTATCGTAAAGACGTACTTGCTAAGTGCTATGGCGGAGACGTTTCGCGTAAGAAGAAACTGCTCGAGAAGCAGAAAGCCGGCAAAAAGCGTATGCGTCAGTTCGGTCAGGTTACGGTACCACAAGAGGCATTTACAGAAGTACTCAAACTCGACGATGGAAAATAACAAAAATGTGCACTCGCGTCAGACTTAAATGTTCAAAATGCGCAGCATGGACGGACTAGTCTGACCCAATTGCGCAAAATGAACAATTAAGTCTGACGTAAATGCGTGAAATGCGCTGAAGGGTCAGACATACAACGAAAAACAATGCTGGGAATTTATCTTCACATACCATTCTGTATTAAAAAGTGCAATTACTGCGCATTTCTTTCGAGCCCGCAGGATGAGATGACTAGAGAAAGCTATGTGCAAGCGCTACTACGTGAAATAGAAATATGTAAAGAAAACTTTACATTGAGCACAGAATGTAAAGCAGACTTTACATCAGTCGATACAATTTATTTTGGCGGTGGCACTCCGTCGGTTTTATCAACAGATCAGATAGAGCGAATCCTGACTTCGTTACGCAATAATTATAATATTGCAGCGGATGCAGAGATAACACTGGAAGCAAACCCAGGAACCCTGGGGGATAACGAAGCTGATGTAAAGAAAACTTTACATAATTATAGAAGACTTGGCATCAACAGACTATCCATGGGCGTTCAGTCGATGGATAACGAAGTGCTGAAGTTCATCGGCAGGATACATAGTGCAGAGGATGTGGAACGCGACTACAGGATCGCGAGAGAGGTAGGATTCGATAACATCAATCTCGATCTAATCTTCTCTCTACCAATAGATAATAGCCACGACAAGACCATGGAGAGCTTGTCTAGGCTCATTGACATGAAACCTGAGCATATTTCTTGCTACAGTCTACAGATAGAAGAGGGGACTCCCTTCGGAAATATGTATGATGAAGGAAAACTTCATGAAATTGCTGATGATGAGGATAGAAGTACATATCATGAGATATGCAATATTCTCAAGGATGCTGGTTATGAGCACTATGAAATATCTAATTTCTCACTTCCGGGCAGACGTTCTAGACACAATTCTAGCTACTGGAATATGTCAAACTACATAGGCCTCGGCCTTGGTGCTGGCGGATTCGAGAACGGAGTTAGATATAAGAACACCAGTGATCTAAACGAATATATTAACATCCTCTTGAGAGATACAACAGAAATTGAAGGTCTAAAAGAGGATGTTCACCAGAATACTGAGCACGATAGCATCAGCGAAGCGGTGTTCACAGGGCTGAGACGCATAGAAGGTATACGTTTTAGCGAATTGCCGGAATCTGCCTGCACAAGTGACAAGTTTTGGCAGTATTACCAAGATGTGCGAAGTGAAGCGGAGAGCTTTGTTCAATCAGGTCATCTTATCATTAATGAAGAGGGAATGAGGCTCACTGAGGTCGGAATAGATATTAGTAACGCAATTATGGCATTGTTCGTTTAAGGAGGCATGATATGAAGTACATTATGGCGCTCGATCAGGGCACAACAAGTTCAAGATGTATCATCTATGATAAGCAAGGCAATGAGATTAGCACTGCTAGGTTCAAATTTGACCAGATATATCCACACGAGGGTTGGGTAGAGCATGATGTCAAGGCAATTTGGGAGACGCAGCTCCACGCAGCAAGAGAAGCTATGAAGATAGCGAATTTGAATGCAGAGGACATTGCGGCTATCGGCGTTACCAATCAGCGTGAAACGACTGTTGTGTGGGACAAGCAAACTGGGGAGCCTGTATATAATGCAATCGTATGGCAGTGCCGTCGTACAGCTGACTATGCAGCCAAACTAAAACCACATGAGGAGATGATTAAGGCTAAGACCGGCCTTATTGCGGATCCATATTTCAGCGGCACCAAGCTGGCCTGGATACTTGAGAATGTAGATGGCGTTAGAGAGCGCGCTGAGAAGGGCGAGCTCTTATTCGGAACCATTGAGACTTGGTTAATCTGGAATCTGACAGGCGGTAAAGTTCACGTAAGTGACTATTCCAACGCTTGCAGAACAATGCTCTTTAATATCAACACACTAGAGTGGGATGACGAGCTCTGCGAACTCCTGAACATTCCGAAGTGTATGCTACCAACTCCAGTAGAGTGCTCTATGCATTATGGTGATGCTCTCCCTGAGATGTTCGGCGCAGCAATTCCTATCACAGGAGCTGCAGGAGATCAGCAGTCAGCATTATTCGGCGAATTGTGTTTTAACGAAGGTGAGGTAAAGAGTACATACGGAACGGGTAACTTCCTGCTCCTTAACACTGGTAACAAGCCTGTTCCATCACATAATGGACTGCTGACAACCATTGCTTGGGGACTGAACGGAGAGGTTAAGTATGCACTTGAAGGATCCGTATTCATCTGTGCTGCAGCTATGCAGTGGATGAAGAGCCTTGGATTTTATCCGCATTCATATGAGAGCGAAGCGATGGCGAAGACAGTTGAAGACACTGCTGGTGTTACAATCGTTCCTGCTTTCGCAGGCCTAGGCGCTCCATACTGGGATCCAGATGCACGAGGCTCAATATTTGGAATTACAAGAGCTACCAAGAAGGAACACATTATTCGCGCAATGCTCGAGGCAATCGCAATGCAGAATGAGGATTTGCTCGCTGCAATGGAACAAGACACAGGCAGGAAGATTGATACTCTTAAGGTTGACGGCGGAGTATCATCCAACAATCTCTGCATGCAATTCCAAGCAGACATATCAGATGTAACTGTAACTAGATACACATCAATCGAATCAACCGCTCTTGGCGCAGCTTATCTCGCAGGACTTGCAGTAGGCTATTTCGAGTCGCTTGAGGACATCATCGCTAACAGAGAGATTGCGGCAACTTTCGCTCCTAACATGACTCAGGGCGAAAGAGACTCTAAGATCAAGGTGTGGAAGCGTGCCGTTAAGGCAACAAGAATGCTACATGAAGACTAAGAAATACGTATTTGCATATCTAATAGTATGGGCGGTATTGCTGGCATATTTCTGGATTGGCATCAGAGAAGATGATGCATTATTCTTTTCGATGTTGATGATAACGGTATTACCGATAATGACAGCATTAATGTCGTACAATGTTGGCAAGAGAGATACAACGCTAATTAGGCTCGCAACTGTTGTTTTCTCTGGCGTGATGTTCATGTTGCTACCTTATCTAACATTTGATTTGCTGAACAGTTTGACTTTTCATCATGTTAACTATCCAGAGCCGCTAGTTGCATTGATGGGTGCCGTAGTTTCGACTATTTTCATCGCGGCAGGTATGCTGCGTAATAGAAAGCTCAACAGCAACAAAATCAACAAGAACAAGAAATAAAATAATAAAAAAAGAGCTTGACTAATCAAGCAATCTTCCGTTATAATGACACTTGCCGCTGGAAAAGCGGCAACAATATGGCGCATTGGTCAAGAGGTTAAGACGTCGCCCTCTCACGGCGGAATCTAGGGTTCGATTCCCTAATGCGCTACCAAGATAGGACAGAGAGTTGATACAATTCGTATTGACTCTTTTTTCTTTGCAAAACCGTGGATTTCAAAGGGCTTAGAGGTTTTGTGCTTTCTGGGACATATTCTAGACTGACTCTATTTTGGTAGTTAACGCTTTCTTAGAGGATAGTTGTGCGTCTTTAGCTGGCTTATTATTGTCAACACCGTTATAGATTGTCATTACCGGTCAAAGATTGTCAACACCGTTATAGACTGTCAATACTGATATAGATTGTCAAAACTGAAAATGTGGTATAATGGTACTGACAAATTTGAATTTGTGGGGCTGATTACTATATAGAAGAATTCGATAAATCCCAGTTCATATGGGAATAAGGGACTATTAATGATAATTAGAAAAAGTACGATAGAAGATTTAAATACGATTATGAACATATACGCTAGGGCGCGAAAGTTCATGGCAGATAATGGCAATTATATTCAATGGGGGCCAACAAGCTGACCACCAGAGTCTCTGATTCGTGAGGATATCGCACTAGGCAATAGTTATGTATGTGTAGATAGTCAGGACAAAATAATTGGCGTGTTCTATTATGATTACGGTAAGAATATAGACCAAACTTATGATGTAATTGAAAAAGGTATGTGGCTAAGTGATGAACCATATGGTGTCGTTCACAGAATTGCATCAGATGGCACAGCGGGTGTCGGAACATTTTGCATCAATTGGGCATTTGAACAATCCGGTCATCTAAGAATGGACACGCATGATAGTAATATTCCGATGAATAATTTGCTCAAGAAGTTGGGGTTCAAATACACGGGTATTATTCATGTTGTGGAGGATGAATATCCTAGAAATGCATATGAGAAATTGTAACACTACCAGGCATATTTGAGTTATAAAGAAATATTTCGTTGGAATCAGATTTGGAATGATACTGCAGCTCGCGATAGGTCCTTGCTGTCTCATGGTTTTTAATACAGCTATGTCTTATAATCCGAAAACGATTTTCTTTGCTCACATGCCGGAGAAGACTTTTCAACGATAAACTTTGAATTTGTCATTTTTTAGAAATAATGTTTATTAAAGGCCTTAGTATTGATTGGAATAAAATTGATGAGACCAGCTATCTTAGAGGGATAGATGCTATTTGTGGTGTTAAAAACTTGGTGTTCAATAATCCGGTCACTTTCTTAGTGGGTGAGAATGGCAGTGGTAAGTCTACTTTGCTGGAGGCTATGGCAATCGGTGAAGGATTTAATCCGGAAGGTGGCAGCAGGAACTATTCCTTCTCAACTTATGATTCCCATTCTGAATTGTGTGATGCAATCAGGCTCTCAAGAACCGGCAGAGCAAAATGGGGATATTATCTGCGAGCAGAGAGCTTCTATAATGTTGCAAGCATGGAAGAAGAATATGAGAGAGGTCCCGGTGGAAATCCGATGCATTATCATGAACAGTCGCATGGAGAAAGTTTTTTAACTTTGGTCCAAAACAACTTCTCGGGCAAGGGGCTATACTTTCTCGACGAACCGGAAGCAGCTCTGTCTCCACAGAGACAGTTGACATTGCTGGTAGAAA
>R21__coassemble_1946_pt1 | contig 12860 bp, 11 predicted proteins | sample R21__metabat2_high_PE_011 | metagenome-assembled genome bin R21
GGCAATTGCTCTGTATCTGCCTCAGTGGAATGGAGCTTCTTAACTGTCGATGCAAAAATCTTAACATACTCTTCCAGACGCTCAGGCTCATTAAATATGCCTCTCGAACATGAGACCTTGTCAGTTATATAGTCATATACTATTCCTATCTCATTATTGCTAGTCGTAACGAGGTCGTATACTTTAGCAGTTGGCACACCTAATCTGTTAGCCACTACACCGATTCTATATTCTTCCTTAAGATAACCAGTCTCAACTTCATTATCTGCACTAACAGCCTTGAGCATCAATTTGCCATCCTTGCTGGAATATGATCTAGAATAAGGTCTCTCACTGAAGAGATTCCACTCGCTTACATCAATCTTCTTCACTCTTACACCTCTTTAATCGTAATGCCTGTACTCAGTATTCTGCCACTTACCGCCGTTCGCGCGGTGCATTTCCTCGGTCAGATGATCCCATCTCAGCACGTCCCTGCTATCTGGGAAGAACTCTATGAACTCGCCATTTACGAATGTGTAGAATCTGGAAATATTCGTGCACATTCCGAATGTTGGAACCTCTTCTGTTGTGAGATCGAAATTGAAGTCTTCACCATTCTTAACGCCCTTGAAGTGAAGGCCCTTCTTGTCCAAAGTCAGCTCTCCTTCGCCGACAATTATCGATGTATCCTCATGTGCCAACATCTTGTACTCAGGCAGCACGCCGATTCTAACATGCTCACTATACGAGAAGTCCTTCTTCCTTACGTCCTTGGCAGCCTGCTCTCGCTCCATGATTGTCCAGTCTGTTACGAGTTCTGGACATACAGAATCCTTACCTACAGCCTTGATGTTGTAGCATTCATCAATCTCGATGGTATTACCACAAGCTGTACATCTCATGGTGTTGCCCTGGCATTCCATCTTGTGCATCTCTCCGCACTTAGGGCACATATATAACAATGTATCCAGATCCTTGGCCATCTGGCCCTTACCGTCATATTTATACTGATGCTCCTTGTTCCACATATAATCATCATGTGCTAGGAGCTGGTTCATTCTATCTTCAATCTGCTCTGGAGTCATTGTCTTTAACTCATCTGCAGTGAACATTCTATCTACTGTTACCTGTACCTTGCCGTGTCTGATATCCAGGCAGTGCTTGGTATATGCTAGGTAGCCGCCAGCAATCTTGGAATAGTAAACAGGAATTCCAAGTTTCTTGATGAGCTTGCCTGTTCCTATCATTACCGGCTGAGCCATTCCTGTAATAGAGCTCATTCCCTCAGGCATGATGCAGATACTGCCGCCCTGCTTAACGATGCTCAGCATTTGCTTGGCTGCATAGACATCCGGTGTGAAGTTCTTCTTAGGAACTACGTTCATTATCTTAAGAACGATGTTAAGTGGTGAACGGAAGAATTCGTTGTATCCAACTACAAAGTTCAGGACCTTAGGTCTGCATGGCGGACACACGAACTGATACTCCACTCTCGTTGAGTGATTGGCGATCATTACGATTGGGCCCGGTTCCTTGGAAGGATTCTCCTTGATATTAAACTCAGTGTGATCGAATGCGTTAAGCACATTGATTACTATCTGCAGTATTCCATACAGGAATTTATTAGGTGTATGCAGTTTTCTTGAATGCAGTTCTTGATCTATTGTTTGTTTTGCCATTTGTCTTTCCTTAGTAAATTAGATACTTATCTCCAGAATCGTTCACTACTACTCTATGCTTTGCCGCTTTGCGGTCTATTAGATAATCCGAATTCACAGGATGTTCTGTTATCATGAGAGGCAAGCCTCTATTATCTGCAGCACCGGTCTCATGTGAAATTGCGTATACCTCTACGCCCATTTCCTCATATGCCTTCTCGGCCTGTTTGTTGAACACATTGAGTCCATAGTCGCCATATACCTTGACGCCTGCTGACTGGAACTCATATATCCATCCGAGATTGCCTATAAGTATGCCGCTATCCTTAACAGCATCAACTATATTATCCCAATTATCTTCTATAAACTTATCCAAATTGCCCTTGGATACATTCAGAATGTATGGAGTCTTGCCAACTCTATCGCCTGCCATGTACTTCTCAAGAGAAACAGGCCTAATCACTCCTGATTTGTAATCATCTAAGTATGCATCCGTATCCAAAGCATCCTTGCCTAGCATCTCACTAGCACATATAACATCAAGTTCTGCTCTGCTGAGAGGCTGTCTATCAATCTTGATTCTATGCTCAATCAGCTGATCTGCCGCATCCCTTCTCATTCTATTGATCAGGGACACCGGAATCATTGCATCACTATCTATCTCTATGTTACAGCTCGTCCAGTCTGCAGTGTAAGGCGTATTGCCCAGTCTGCACAGCTGCTCAATTACTCTTTCTTTATCTGTTGCAACCTTGTTGGCCTTCTCAATCAAGTGATCGCCAATCATCTCAACATAATATCCATTCCTTAGATCGGTCATTACCATCTCGATGTACTGACCAACTCTCGCTGTGAATGAGAAAGTCGCTGGTATCTTCTTCTCAGGGAGAATTAAAGCAGCTTCCTGCAGCTCTTTGTCCGTAACCTTGTATACTCTATCGCCAATCTGTACACCGTAGTCAAAATCACCGACCAAATAATCTCCATCACCGAGGTCTCTAACATATGTTGTTACGTTACCAATAGGATTGCGGTCGTAGCTAGGTGTATTGTTTCTGAACTCAATTCCATCACCCATATTGAGCATGCCCTCAGTAATATTGATGCACACAAGAACTCTATTCCTGCGAAGCGCTCCTCTTACTGCTGACTTGTCCTTGGCATCATTTACCTTGGCCTCGTTATCTATTACAGCGATAACTCTGCCGAGATATACACCTTGATTCTTAGGGCTAGTTCCAGACAGCAAATCATCCCCCAGATTGCCGTGAAGATAACCCTCTGAGAATCCTCCCCTGTTAAAGGCTTGCTTCAAGTATTGGATGTCCTTGCTATCAACTCTGTATGCAGCGGCTGCAACTTCTTGATTATTATCATTGCTATGCAGCAATTCAGCATACTTATCCAGATATTTTCTATATATTCTAGTAACCACCGCAACATATTCCGGTGATTTGATTCTTCCTTCTATCTTGAATGACGAAACGCCTGCAGCAACTAGCTCTGGCAGACTCTCAACTGTACAGATGTCTTTAGGGCTAAGAGCATATGATTTCTCACCATTGTCGTCTGTATAGGCCTGTCTGCATGGCTGTGCGCATGTACCTCTGTTGCCGCTACGGCTATCACCCTTAGTGCTGAGGCCTCTGCTCATCTGGCATTGTCCGGAATAGCACATACACAGGGCTCCGTGAACGAAGACTTCAACCTCAATATCACGCTGTTTTGCCACCATACAAAACTCTTCGATTTCGTCAATCGTCAGCTCGCGAGCTGGCACAACACGAGTGAATCCAATGCTTTGCACTGTATCCAGGGCATGAGTATTGTAAACCGTTCCCTGTGTTGACAGGTGCAGTGGGAAATCTGGCAGATACTTTCTAACCAATCTAGCGAGTCCCATATCCTGAACAATAAGGGCGTCTGCGCCTATGCCGTAGAGATAGTTGACATATTCGAGAGCACGCTGCAACTCGCTATCCTTGAGGAGAGTATTCAGCGTGATATATACCTTAACGTTATGAAGATGTGCGTACTTGATTGCTTCCGGAAGATCTTCCTCTGTAAAGTTGTCGGCGTAAATGCGAGCATTAAAAATAGTGCCGCCCATATAGACGGCATCTGCACCACTATTTACAGCCGCAGTGAGATGCGGCCATCCGCCAACTGGAGCCAGGAGCTCTGGAAGTTTGATTGTACTCATTATTCTGTGAATCTCTTTTCAAAATTTCCGAGAACCTGTGCATTCTCGTTAATAATAACGAAAGCATCAGGGTCTATTCTTGCGAGTATATCCTCAAGGATTGGCAGCTCATACTTAGAGAGAACTGTTACGATAACATGGGAATCCTCCTTGGTATATTCACCAACGCCCTCCCAGCTAGTAACGCCACGTCTCATCTCATGCATTATTGCATTTACAAGACCTTCCTTCTTAGTGAAGATCATTGCCTGAAGCTTGATGTTCTGAATATGTACTCTGTTGACGCACATTCCAGTTGCTACGGCGAATATTATCGAGAACAGAACTGTTGTGATGTCATACATGAACAGGCAGACACTGTATACACAGCAGCTGATGATAATTCCAATAGTTCCAACCTTGAATGTAGGATGTGTCTTAGCAAGTGCAGCACCGAGCAGATCCTGTCCGCCCTGTGAACTGCCTGCTCTCAGCACCATTCCTGCACCGACTCCAGAACCCATGCCACCAACTATAGATGCCAGCATTCTGTCTTCAATAAGTGGAATCCTAGGAATAGGAATGAGAGATAGACATGCCGAAGACATAACTATTGAAATCAATGTCGTAATGCAGAATTTCCTGCCCATTATCTTATACGCATATAAGAACATAGGCACGTTAATCAGAAAATAGAATATACCTACCAGTCCAAATCCAGCTATTGATTCTACGCCAGTCAGATTAATTACGAAGGTTCTGAGCAGCTGCGCTACGCCTGTAAATCCACCACTGTACAGATGAAGTGGCATGATGCACAGGTTATTTCCTGCTGCAAATATTACATTTCCTACAATTGTAAGAGCGACTTTCTCAGCCAATCTCTTGTTCATCTTGAGTTCCATCTAAGTTCGTTCCCCTATTTATATTAGTTCTTCGTCATCTTCCTTGAGCTTCTTGTAGTAGAAATCTGCCTGATAAATCGCAGCTACAGGATTGTGTCCGAGAACTCTATCCTTGGCAACAAGAATTGTTGCAATTAGCAACAGCGCAGTCTATGCATGAGAATTTATTTTCGCTCATAATAATCTATCCTCAACAATCTTAGCAGCAACTCTGCACGCCTTAACGCAAGGTCTCTGCTGATAATATTCCTCTGTTCTAACTGATGGTTCAGGCAGGCTCTCGCCCTTCCTGATGCCAAGGAGGTCTCTGCAGATGATGGAACCCATCTCCTTCTCGAACTCCTGAGACATCTCCTGAATCATATGATACATGGCCTTCTTTCCCTCATACTCCTTGGGGTCAGAATATCCGCGTAGATAACCTACAACCATGGCCATGCCATTAACCGCACCGCAGACTTCTCTCATACCGCCAATACCGCCGCCAAAAGCACTTGACTGGAGAGCTGCCTCTTCAACAGTTAGTCCCAGCACATCAGCGAATGCAGCGAATACAGACTGGCTGCAGTTATATCCTAGTCTGAACAGTTCCTCTGCTCTGTCAGCTCTATTAATCTCCGACATCGTAATTCTCACTCCTATTTCCATCTTCAGCATACTGTTTTAATAACAGTTTGTGTGCAATGTAGCCCTTGTACATACCATAGAGTACTGCGCACAGCGGAACGCTGGCGAGCAGTCCGAGAATACCAAATCCGCTACCACCTGCAGTTACTGCTAGCAGTACGAGCATGCCAGGCAGTCCTACTGATTTGCCAACGATTCTTGGATATACCAGATTGTTGTCCAGTTGCTGAATTACAACGAGGAATATCAGGAAGTACAGACCCTTAACAGGGCTAGTCAGTGCAATCAGCACAAATCCAATTGCTCCTCCGATGAAAGCTCCGAATACAGGAATCAGTGTTGTGAATCCGAGTACCATTGCAATCATTCCTGGATAAGGGAATCTGAAAATAGCAAGTCCGATGAATGACATGATACCGAAGCAGCAAGCCTCGAGGCACTGACCCGAAACAAAGCTGGAGAATGTCTCGAATGTTACTCTTGCCATCTCGAACAGGCCCTCTTCCTTGTCATCTGGAACGAGAGCTCTAACAGCGTCCTTAGCGGACTGTGACAGTCTTTCCTTGTTGCCAAGAATATAGATGGCGAAGATGAGTGACAGCAGTGCATCAATCAGTCCTGAGAACAGCGATGAAGTCTTGCTGATTGTCTCATTGATGATATTGGATCCGGACTGGCTGAAATACTCAGTGATGAACTTAACCGCATCATTAGCATCAATTACCTTGTTAGGCATATCTACGCCATGTCTTGCAGCAAAAGCTCCGAGTGATGTCCACATCGCATTAACCTTGTCTACGTACTCAGGAACGTTCTTAACGAAGTTCATAATTGAGTTGTAGAATCCAGGAACAACCAAGAAGATAATCGCAAATACAATGCCGAATACAACGAGCAGGCAGAGAACGATAGCTATCGGTCTCTTCAGTTTGTTAAGAGTCTTATTCTCTGTTCCCAGTTTGGCATCCCACTTTCTCTCGATGAACCTCATCAGTACATTCAACACGAACGCAATGATGCATCCATAGAGGAACGGTGAAATAACGTGTAGCACCTTGCCAATTGCACCGAAGATGCCACCGATATTCAGCGCGCACCATGCAATAACGGCAATTACCACAGCCACCTTAACAATGCTTTTCATATCATACTTCTTATCCATTAGGTATCAGTCTCCTTTCAGCGACTCATATCTTGTTCCGCTTGCGAGGCAACCTTCACAAGTTCTTTAACTACCAATACCGGATAATCGCCCAAAGCGGTTTCTCCGGTAACGAGCAAGGCGTCGGCTCCGTCGAGGACAGTATTGTATATATCCGAGACCTCAGCTCTAGTAGGTATCTTCCTATTCATCATGGAATCAACCATCTGTGTTGCAACGATTACTGGAACACCCAGCTCATTGCACCTCTTAATTAGCTTCTTCTGTACGCCTGGCACCTTCTCGTAACCGATCTCCACTCCCATGTCTCCACGAGCAATTAGAATGAAATCTGCCAGCTGCACAATTTCTTCGAAATTATCTATCGCTTCCTTGTTCTCTATCTTGGCTATTAGCTTGATGCCCTCGCCATCGTTATCCTTGAGGAAGCTTCTCAAAGCTGTGATATCGTCAGCTCTTCTGACGAATGATGCAGCTACGTAGTCAACGTTGTGTTTTATACACCAGAGTATGTCCTCCTTGTCCTGTTCATTAAGAAAAGGCATGCCCAGCTTGATTGTTGGGACGTTAACACCCTTGTTAGTCTTAACATCTCCTCCCATCGTAACCTTGCAGCGTATATCCTTGCCGTCAACCGCCGTTACCTCGAATCTCACCAATCCATCGTCAACGAGAATTTCGGTACCTGGAGTTACATCCTTGTAGAAATCTCCATAATTGACCTCAGGGAAGATAATTTCATCGCCTTCCTTGTATGAAATAACTCCGTATGGTAGATCCTTGACTCTTACGTTAGGACCACAGAGATCATACATTATCTCAGCATCGCGTGCGCCGTGCTGATCACAAGCCATGCAATATGTATCGTATTTGTCCGCCTGGGATATAGCTGATCCATGCGAGAGATTGATTCTCAGCACATCCATTCCTTCAGCCATCATAGCTGACAGAATGTCTGGACTATCACAGGATGGACCAATCGAGCACTGTATAGATGTCTTACACTTACTCATATTTCACTCCTATATCAGGCTCACTATCCACAGATATAAAGGTGGGAGAAATATAGCCGGTAGCATATTAGCCACCTTGATTGGCTTCTTGCCGAGCTCTAGAATATTGATGCCCATTCCAATCAGTATAACTCCACCAACAGCAGTCATCTCGGTAACGATGTTGTCTGTAAGTACTCCTGACAGTGCACTAGCAGCTAGGGTTAAGCCACCCTGGAACACTAGAACAAACACAGCAGTGCATGTAACTCCGTATCCAAGAGCTGCGCCAAATACGATTGCTGAAACAAAGTCCATGACGCTCTTAGCGAAGATAACGCTGTAGTCGTGATTGATACCGGCCTCAAGTGAGCCAAGTATTGTCATTGACCCTACGCAGAACAGAATACTAGTAGTAACAAATCCCTCTGTGAATTTGCTAGAACTCTCATTATTATTCTTGAGCAGCTTGCTCTTGAAAAAGTCACCAGCATTGTTAAGGCCATCGTCAATCTTAATCAGTTCTCCCAAGACTGTTCCGAATACCATGCACATGATTACACACAAAGTATCCTCAGTCTTTAACGCAGACTGAAAAGCAATCAGCAAAGTAATGAGTCCCATTACCTTCATTATTGAGTTCTGAAGATTTTCGCTGATTCCCTTCTTGAAGAAAATTCCTATCAAACTTCCTACAAGAACCGCCACAGCATTTACTACAGCAGCTAACATTTACATACCTCTTGTTTGAACTGTTTTAACCTATTAATTGTATCATATTTTCTCTAATTTATATACATCGTTACGTCTTGCACTCATAAGTGGTAACTCTGCACGAACTTTGTCTATTACATCCAAGTCAATTTCAGTAATTTCAACTCCTTCTTCGATACCCATATCTGTCAGCACATCGCCCCACGGACTGATTACCATTGAGTGTGCCCACGCCTCATAACCAATTGTTGCATCTCTGGCTGGTGCATTGGCAATCAGGAACACTTGATTCTCAACGGCTCTCATTCTCATATTCATATTCCAATGAGCTTCGCCTGTATTCATCATGAATGCGGCAGGAACGAATATCATCTTAGCACCCTCGAGTGCTTGCAATCTCATGCCCTCAGGGAATCTAACATCGAAGCAAATGTTGGCACCAATCTTGCCGTACTCTGTATCGAAGGTGTCGTATGCATCTCCACCGGTCAAAGTATCCGACTCATGGAATCCCTTGAGACCAAAATTTACATCGAACAGATGAACCTTGCGGTGCTTGCCTATCTGCTCGCCTTCTCTATTAAATATGTAGCAAGTGTTATACACTCTACCCTCATCATCCACCTCAGAAATAGATCCACCAACAACGTAGATGTGGTTCTTTCTTGCCAGAGTGGACATCGCCAGCCAGCTGTCTCCCTGCTCAGGCTCAGCATATTCAGGGAATAATTTGGCGATATATGGGCAGTTCCACATCTCTGGCAGCACCATAATATCTACGCCATCAAGCGCACCATTTCCCACCATCTCAGCAATGTGCTCGATGGTCTCATATTTGTCCTTGTAAACACGGCTCTGAACCGTTGCAATTCTAATCTTCTTCATGGAAACAGTATACCACATTTACATATTATTCTGTTTTTCTTTATGCAGTCTTAACAAATTTTGTCAACTTCTTAACGGGTATTGATTTTAAGTTAGCAAATCATTTACAATATAGCTGTGAACTTTTATTTAACGTTAAAGAAAGGAGAACTATTATATGGAAACTATAATGGCTGTTAATGGTGCCCTTAATGGATTTATTTGGGGTCCTATTATGCTCACACTGTTAGTTGGTACTGGTGTGTATTACTCACTCAGAATCGGCTTCCCACAGTTCAGATTCTTCGGTCACGCAATGAAGAACACAGTTGGTAAAATCTTCGAGAAGACTGAGGCTGGTGAAGGAGAAATCACTCCATTCCAGGCTGTATCCACAGCTCTTGCTTCAACAGTAGGAACTGGTAACATTGCCGGCGTTACTGCTGCTGTAGTAATCGGTGGTCCTGGTGCAGTATTCTGGATGCTCGTATCCGCACTGTTCGGTATGTGCACAAAGTTCGCTGAGGTAACTCTCGCTGTTAAGTACAGAGAGAGAAACGACCAGGGTGACTGGGTAGGCGGACCTATGTACTACATCAAGAACGGTATGGGAGCTAAGTGGAAATGGCTCGGCGGCGTATTCGCTGTACTCGGAGCTCTCGCTTGCTTCGGAATTGGTAACATGACTCAGGTTAACTCCATGGCTTCAACAGTATTCTCTGTTGCACAGGCATTCGGTGCAGCTGAGAGCAGCAAGTTCATGATCAGCCTGGTTACCGGTATCGTTGTAGCTGTATTCGTATTCATCACACTCCTCGGAGGAATTAAGGGTATCGCTAACGTTACTGAGAAGCTCGTTCCATTCATGGCAGTAGTTTACATCGTATGTGCACTCATCGTTGTAATTGCTAACGCTAAGGCTATCCCTGGCGCTATCAAGGACATCTTCGTATGTGCATTCAATCCTGCTGCAGCTGGTGCTGGTTTCGTAGGTGTTACTATTAAGACTGTAATCACTAAGGGAGTTGCTCGTGGAGTATTCTCCAACGAGGCTGGACTTGGTTCCGCTCCTATCGCTCACTCAGCTACTGCAGAGAAGAATCCTGTTAAGCAGGGTCTCTATGGTATCTTCGAAGTATTCTGCGATACAATCGTTATCTGCACACTCACAGCTCTGTGCTCAATCACTACTGGCGTTTACGCAATTGAGGGAACTGAGCAGGGTGCTGGTACTGCAGTTAAGGCATTCCAGACTGTATTCGGTGACAAGGCTGGATCACTGCTCCTGGCTGTTGGACTTTTCTGCTTCGCACTTTCAACTATCCTCGGATGGTCACTGTATGGTACTCGTTGCGCTGAGTACCTCTTCGGATCCAAGGTTATTAAGCCTTACCAGATTATCTTCTGCGTAGTAGTAGTTGTTGGTGCTGTTGCTGAAGTATCCGTTGTATGGGATATCGCTGATACTCTGAACGGATTCATGGCACTGCCTAACCTCATAGCTCTGCTCGTACTCTCACCAGTATGCATAGGACTTGCTAAGGAGTACTTCGCAGGCGTTAAGGCTGAGAAGAAGTAATCCATACTACATTGGAATACATCTAGAGACTCCCTTCTTGGGAGTCTCTTTTCTTATAAATCTTGTCAGTTTCTTAACGGCATATAATGATAGAATTACAAGAGGTATTTATAATGAATGATTCTAGAAACAAACACATAATTAACTGGGACCACGCCTTTGTGAACTTCGCATTCACTCTCGGTGTCCTCTCAATTGCCACATTAATCTGTGCAGTAATTCACCAGCAGAATCACAACGGCAGCACTCCTGCCCTGATGATTTTTATTCTGGCAGTTCTGGTTATCGCGCGTATGACCAGCGGATATATATGGGGAATCGTAGCATCATTCATAGGAGTAATCGTTGTAAACTTCATATTCACATATCCGTATATGAAACTTAACTTCTTTCTTGAAGGCTACCCTATAACATTCCTTACTATGCTCCTGGTTTCAATCATTACCAGCACTACCTCAACCCAAATCAAATTGCACGAGAAACTCAAAATTGAATCGGAACATGAAGAAGTTCGTGCCAATCTATTAAGAGCCATCTCTCACGATATCAGAACTCCGCTTACCAGCATCATCGGCTCAACATCTGTAATGCTGGATGATAACAGCCAACTAAGCGAAGAACAAAAACAGCAATTGCTACAAGACGTTCATGATGATGGCGAATGGCTGATACGAGTTACCGAGAATATTCTCTCCATTACAAGAATTGATGGAGATAACCAGATAGTCAAAACCGATGAGCTAGCTGAAGAACTAATTGAAGCGGCAATACGCAAGTTCAACAAGCGCCATCCCCACTCGGTTCCTATTGAAGTCGAGCTACCGGAAGATCCTCTCATCGTTCCAATGGACATGACTCTCTTAGAGCAGGTACTTCTCAATCTTATGGAGAATGCTCTTATTCACGGAACAGGACTTAGCAAGATAGTGATAAGCCTCGAAACGCATGAAGGCAAGGCCATTTTCTCTGTTATGAACAACGGTTCATGTATGCCTGACTATATGTTTCCTACTATATTTGAGGGAAGGCTCAAGTCCGACAAATCTATTACCCAAGGCAATAAGCGCTGCATGGGCATAGGCCTTGCAGTATGCAGAACAATAGTTAATGCGCATGGTGGCAGCATCAGCGCACACAATCTTGAAGATCGTGAAGGCGTCGTATTCACCTTCACCATTCCAATGAAAGAAATGGAGACCTACAATGAAGATTAGAGATAAGATTCTCATTATTGAAGATGATCAGAGGATATGCAACTTTATGTCATCAGTACTTGAATCACACGACTATGATGCGAAAATCGCACATACAGCAAATGACGCTGAAGCCATGATTCTGTCGCACTGTCCTGACCTAATTGTTCTGGACCTCGGTCTTCCGGACAAAGATGGACTTGAAATCTTGGAGAATCTTCGCAGTTGGTCCAGCCTGCCTGTTGTAGTGGTATCTGCACGCAGTCACGAGAGTGACAAGGTCAAAGCGCTCGACCTCGGAGCTGATGATTACCTAACCAAACCTTTTGGAACAGAGGAGTTCCTGGCCAGAATCAGAACAGCACTAAGACATACCAGAACTGCTCTTGGCGATACAGAGATGGCAAGAACCGGTCTGTACAGAGTTGGCAATCTTGTTATTGATTACAATAAGCATCACGTCCTTGTTAATGGAGAAAACGCACATCTTACTCACAGCGAGTTCCGTATCATGGCTCTCCTTGGCAAATACGCCGGTAAGGTGCTGACATATGACTTCATCATTAAGGAATTGTGGGGTCCAAGAGCTGGTGACAACAACCAGATTCTTCGTGTTAATATGGCTAACATCCGTCGCAAGATTGAGAAAACTCCTGCTCAACCGGAGTACGTATTTACAGAGCCGGGTGTCGGCTACAGGCTAGCCGAAGGCGATGAAGTTGACAGCATGAAATAGTGACAGATAATTATTAAACAAGCCGTTAAGAAACTGTTTAGAAAAAATATATTGGTGTTAAGCGAGTGTTATAAAGGCACTCGCTTAATTGTTTAGAAAAAAGCTCTTATATACAATGTAGACATGGAAATTATTCTAGCTAGAAAGGAGAAAATATTATATGGAAACTATAATCCAAGTTAATGGTGTCCTTAATGGATTTATTTGGGGACCTATTATGCTCACACTGTTAGTTGGTACTGGTGTGTATTACTCACTCAGAATCG
>R21__coassemble_2077_pt1 | contig 12190 bp, 9 predicted proteins | sample R21__metabat2_high_PE_011 | metagenome-assembled genome bin R21
GGTCTAATGACGATTTATTGATTGGACTACATGTTAGCCTTGGCGTCATTATAATCGTCTTTACTAATGTTTAATGTTCTACATGCTTCATCAAGAGAAATGTTTTGGGCAGATACTAGTGCGTCAACTGCCTTTGCCAACCCAATAGACTCTCCTATTGCAAGACCTTCCGCACGGCCCTCATCTCTTTCTATCTCATAATGTTCACGCAGTGTCATAAATTCACCCCTCCAATGGTCATTATGCTTCACTTGATTGATTTCCTCATCAATCCTAGCTGTCAGCTCACTTGACGGACTCTGTCCTCTCATATAGTCAAGCAACGCCTTCAACTCTGGATTGATTATATCACTAATTCCATTGACATTGACGACTATTTTTCGAGTACCATCGCCAAGTGCAATGCTCGGATGTTCAATGCACACATTTTCAAATGTATATAGTGGTTCATTAATTGTAAACGGGTCACTAGTCATGAAGAAAATAACATAGCTATCGTTAAGTTCATTGAATTTGGAGCCTCGTTCCGCCAATTCAACATCAATCATGCTCTGATAATATCTAGCTCTTTTGGGAATGTTCCCTCTATTAGTTGTCTGCATTTCGATATTATATACAGTATTCTCATCATCCTTAAGGAATACATCCAACCTTACCCCACGACCATTAGCCGTAATCTCAATTGGATGTTGTTTCTCGCAAGTTACTATGCCTCCGATTTTCTTGCCCGTTACCAGCTCAACTATCTCCTGGCTGATATCCGGATTGTTTTGTAGTAACTTGCAGAACATGAAGTCATCAGTCATGGTTAAGTCCTCATATTTCTTAGTCATTATAGAATCTCCTTCCTAATCTATTAATCCAAGGAAATTCTATGCTTTCTAGGAAAACTCTTCGAACGAAACTGAAATGAAATCCTGCAAATCTGAACCGAATTTTAGCTCAAAGCCACGCCTAACATAAAAAGACCGCAGGAATGCATCCTGCGGTCGTCTTTTGATTGTTTCAGGTCTGTCCCCTTGTGTTCAAAACGATGAAGAGGCCTGTCCCCAATTAATATTGTTTTTTTGTGTATGTCTGACCCTAATGCGCAATTTAAACATTTAAGTCTGACGCGAGTGCACATTGTTATTCGATGATTGCTGTTTCACCGTATACCTTAGGTTCTTCAGCTACTGGTTCCTCAACTGTGAGGATTGCATCTTCTACCTCAGGCATAGCTTCGTTCTCGATAGCAATCTGAGATGTTCCGTGCATTCTCCAGTCGTTCTCGCCGTAATCGATATCGATTCCTCTGTATCTCTTCATGCCTGTTCCGGCAGGGATCAGCTTACCGATCATTACGTTCTCCTTGAGACCTTCGAGTCTATCAGTCTTACCCTTGATGGATGCGTCTGTAAGAACTCTTGTAGTCTCCTGGAAGGAAGCAGCTGAGAGGAATGAAGTTGTAGCGAGAGCTGCCTTAGTGATACCAAGGAGCTGTCTCTTAGCAACGCATGGTTCCTCACCCTCTTCGAGAGCAGCGTTAGCTTCTTCGATCTCGAGTCTTGAGTACTGACCACCTGGGAGTAAATTAGTGTCTCCTGGTTTCTCAACTCTGTACTTGGAGAGCATCTGAGAAGTGATGATTTCAACGTGCTTGTCGTTGATGTCTACACCCTGTGATTTGTATACTCTCTGTACTTCCTTGAGGATGTACTCGTATACGCCCTGAACACCTACAAGTCTCATGATGTCGTGTGGATCGAGAGGTCCCTTAGTAATCTGGTCACCAGCCTTGATCTTCTGACCAACTTCGACAACGATTCTTGCACCGAATGGGATGATGTAGTTGTGATCTTCGCCTTCTTCTCTAACCAGAACGTCAGTCTTGTTATCTTCTCTTGGCTCGATAGCGATAACCTCACCGTCGCCTTCGCAGATCTCAGCAAGTCCCTTAGGTTTACGAGCCTCGAACAGCTCCTCTACTCTAGGCAGACCCTGAGTGATATCTGATCCGGCTACACCACCGGTATGGAATGTTCTCATTGTCAGCTGAGTACCCGGCTCTCCGATGGACTGAGCTGCGATGATACCAACTGCCTCACCAGGCATTACCATCTTGCCAGTTGCCATGTTCTTACCGTAGCACTTAGCGCACAGTCCTCTCTTAGCACGGCATGTCATTGCTGATCTGATCTTAACAGTCTCAATACCGCGAGCCTGAATATCCTCAGCGATGTCATCTGTGATGTACTCGTTAGCAGCGATAACTACCTCGCCAGTTGCAGGATCTACAACATCCTCGATAGTGAATCTACCAGCGATTCTCTGTGACAGTTCCTCGATCATCTCCTTACCATCTCTGAATGCGCGAACCTCGATACCCTCTGTAGTTCCGCAGTCATCCTCATTGATGATAATGCTGTGAGAAATATCTACCAGTCTTCTTGTCAGATAACCGGAGTCGGCAGTTCTAAGAGCTGTATCTGTCAGACCCTTACGAGCACCGTTGGATGAAATGAAGTACTCCAGAATTGACAGGCCCTCTCTGAAGTTGGACTTGATAGGAATCTCTACAGTATGTCCTGCAGCGTTAGCCATCAGACCTCTCATACCGCCAACCTGGCTGATCTGAGATTTGTTACCTCTGGCTCCGGAAGTGGACATGATGTACAAGTTGTTCATTGTACCAAGTGTACTCATCAGAGCGTTGGATGTCTCTTCTGTTGCGTTCTTCCATGTAGCGATTACGGAGTTATATCTCTCCTTGTTGCTCATGAGACCACGTCTGTACAGAGCTTCGTATGTATCGACCTTCTTCTCTGCCTCAGCGATGATTTCCTTCTTAGCCTCAGGAACCTCCATGTCGGAGATACTGATAGTTACAGTGGAAACTGTTGAGTAGTGGTAGCCGATGTTCTTGATATAGTCGAGCATCAGAACTGTGTCTGTGTTGCCGTGAACCTTGAAGCATGCAGCGATGATCTTACCGAGCTGCTTCTTAGCGCAGAGGAAGTCTACTTCCAGTCCATATGGATCCTTCTCTCTGTCGACAAAACCGAGATCCTGTGGGAGTCCCTGGTTGAAGATGAAGTGGCCAACTGTTGATTCAACGAGCTGTCCCGGATCCTCATCGTTCAGCTTGCGACGTACCTTAACCTTAGCGTGGATGCCTACAACTCCCTCCTGATATGCCATGAGCATCTCATCCATATCTGCGAAGCACTTGCCATCGCCCTTGTCAGCTGGAGTGGATCTATCCTCTGTACCAGGGTGAGTCAGGTAGTATGTACCCAGAATCATATCCTGTGTAGGGATAGTGATAGGTGATCCGTCCTTAGGTGCCAGGATGTTGTTAACTGAGAGCATGAGGTATCTTGCCTCAGCCTGTGCCTCTACTGACAGAGGTACGTGAACAGCCATCTGGTCTCCGTCGAAGTCGGCGTTGAACGCAGTACATACCAGTGGGTGCAGCTTGATAGCTTTGCCCTCAACGAGTACTGGCTCGAATGCCTGGATACCCAGTCTATGCAGTGTAGGGGCACGGTTCAGCAGAACCGGATGGTCCTTGATGACGTAATCAAGAACGTCCCATACTTCTGGTTCAGCTCTCTCAACCATTGTTCTAGCCTTCTTAGTGTTGTAAGCGAAGTCTCTCTCAACGAGTTCCTTCATGATGAAAGGCTTGAACAGCTCGAGTGCCATTGTCTTAGGAAGTCCGCACTGATAGAACTTAAGGTCTGGTCCTACTACGATTACGGAACGTCCTGAGAAGTCAACTCTCTTACCGAGCAGGTTCTGACGGAATCTTCCCTGCTTACCCTTGAGCATGTCGGACAAGGACTTGAGCTTACGTCCAGCTGCTCCTGTAACAGGTCTTCCTCTTCTGCCGTTATCGATAAGTGCGTCTACAGACTCCTGCAGCATTCTCTTCTCGTTTCTAACGATGATGTCAGGTGCGCCGAGTTCGAACAGCTTCTTAAGTCTGTTATTTCTGTTAATAACTCTTCTGTACAGGTCGTTCAGGTCGGAAGTTGCGAATCTGCCACCGTCGAGCTGTACCATAGGTCTCAGATCTGGTGGAATTACTGGAATTACATCAAGAATCATCCATTCAGGTCTGTTGCCAGACTGCTTGAATGCCTCGATTACTTCGAGAATCTTAACCAGTCTGATCTTCTTCTGGCCACTAGCCTTCTTGAGCTGCTCTCTCAGTTCATCAGCCATAGCGTCTACATCGATTGCCTCGAGCAGTTCCTTGATAGCCTCAGCACCCATAGCAGCCTTGAAAGTCTTGCCATAGATCTCGCGAGCCTCATTGTACTCTTCCTCTTCGATAACCTGCTTGTAAACAAATGGTGTATTGCCAGGGTCAGTTACAACGTAAGCTGCGAAGTAGAGAACCTTCTCCAGATCCTTAGGTGTCATATCGAGCACCAGACCGATTCTTGAAGGGATTCCCTTGAAATACCAGATGTGAGATACAGGGCTAACCAGCTTGATGTGGCCCATTCTCTCTCTTCTTACCTTAGCCTTAGTAACTTCAACTCCGCAGTAAGGGCATACCAGGCCCTTGTAACGGATCTTGTTGTACTTGCCGCATCCGCAAACCCAATCCTTAGTAGGTCCAAAGATTCTCTCGCAGAACAGTCCATCGTACTCAGGCTTTAGTGATCTGTAGTTAATAGTCTCAGGCTTGGTAACCTCACCGTGTGACCAGTTAAGCATTTCCTCTGTGGATGCCAGCTTAATCTGGAGGGACTCAATATTTCTCAGATCCTGATTGTTATCGTTAATCATAATATTTTCCTCCCTTCAATTATTCTTCATCCTGGTCCAGAGATTCAGCCTCAGCCAAGTCTTCCAGACTCTCGAGTTCAACTGCTTCTGTAATATCCATGTCAGGCTCTTCAGGCATTGCTGCGCCGTCCAGGAATGCGTCGAGTGCATCGAGATTCAGGCCAAAATCATCTTCCTCTTCGCGTTCAGCTGCGGCGATATCTTCAGCTTCCATCTCATATCTCTCGCGTTCTCTCTCGTGCTCAGCTCTTCTGTCTGTCTCGCTGATCATTCTGTCAAATGTGAGGGCTCCGTCGTACTCAGAAGTCTCTCTAATCTTGATTTCCTGATTATCGTCAGTCATTGTTCTGATGTCAAGAGCGAGTGACTGGAGTTCCTTGATGAGTACCTTGAAGGACTCTGGAATACCAGGCTCAGGGATATTAACACCATTAATAATGGATTCGTATGTCTTAGTTCTTCCGATGATATCGTCGGACTTAACTGTCAGGATCTCCTGCAGAGTGTAAGCAGCACCGTAAGCTTCGAGTGCCCATACTTCCATCTCTCCGAATCTCTGACCACCGAACTGAGCCTTACCTCCGAGAGGCTGCTGAGTTACGAGTGAGTAAGGACCGGTTGATCTTGCGTGGATCTTGTCGTCTACCAGGTGGTGGAGCTTTAACATGTACATATAACCAACAGTTACAGGGTTGTCGAAGTACTCACCTGTACGTCCGTCTCTCAGATGCAGCTTACCAGTCTTGGAATATCCGCAATCATCGAGCATATCGATAACGTCTGTCTCGCTAGCTCCGTCGAATACTGGAGTTGAGATGTACCAACCCTTAGTCTTAGCAGCGAGTCCCAGGTGTACCTCGAGTACCTGTCCAACGTTCATACGGGAAGGTACGCCCAGAGGGTTGAGCATTACCTGCAGTGGTTCACCATCTTCCTTGAATGGCATGTCTTCCATAGGCAGGATTCTTGAAATTACACCCTTGTTACCGTGACGTCCGGCCATCTTATCGCCGACGTTAATCTTTCTCTTGTTAGCAACATATACTCTAACGATCTTGTTAACTCCTGGTGGGAGTTCTGAGCTGTTGCTCTTGTCGAATACTCTTACGTCGATTACGATACCTTCTTCTCCGTGTGGGAGTCTGAGAGAAGTATCTCTAACCTCCTTGGACTTCTCACCGAAGATAGCACGCAGCATTCTTGCTTCTGGTGTCAGGTCTGTCTCGCTCTTAGGAGTGAGCTTACCAACGAGGATGTCTGTTGACTTCACCTCTGCACCGATTCTTACGATACCCTCTTCATCGAGGTCCTTGAGAGCGTTGTCACCAACGTTAGGAATATCTCTTGTGATTTCTTCTGGTCCGAGCTTGGTATCTCTAGCCTCGCACTCGTGCTTCTCGATGTGCAGGGATGTGAGAACGTCGTCCATCAGAAGTCTCTCGTTCAGGATGATAGCGTCCTCGTAGTTGTAACCTTCCCATGTCATGAATCCGATGAGGAGGTTCTTACCGAGGGAAATCTCACCAAGGTTGGTTGATGGACCATCTGCTACAACCTCGCCTACCTCAATGTGCTCGCCATAAGCAACGATAGGTCTCTGGTTGATGCATGTTCCCTGGTTGGAACGCTTGAACTTGAGCATCTCGTATGTATCAACTTCGCCGTTGTCGTCTCTTCTGATCTTAACGGTAGTTGCATCTACGAATTCAACTGTACCTGATGCCTTGCACAGCTGTACAGCGCCAGAGTCGCATGCAGCCTTGTACTCGATTCCTGTTGCTACGTATGGAGCCTCAGTTACGAGCAGTGGAACTGCCTGTCTCTGCATGTTGGATCCCATCAGGGCACGGTTAGCGTCATCATGCTCGAGGAAAGGAATCATAGCTGTTGCTACGGATACTACCTGCTTAGGTGATACGTCCATGTAGTCAACTTCAGTCTTAGGAACGAGAGTGATTTCACCCTTAACTCCTCTAACTGCTACCTTATTGTTAACAAAGTGGCCTTCCTCATCGAGTGGCTCGTTGGCCTGAGCTACGATCATGAGATCTTCGTCAGCAGCGGAGAGATATCTAACCTCCTCAGTTACGATGCCTGTCTCCTTGTCAACTACTCTGTAAGGTGTCTCGATGAAACCGTACTCGTTGATGATTCCGTATGTTGTGAGGGAACCGATAAGTCCGATGTTAGGACCTTCTGGAGTCTCGATAGGACACATTCTACCGTAGTGAGAATAGTGTACGTCTCGAACTTCCATTCCAGCTCTTTCTCTTGACAGACCGCCAGGTCCGAGAGCTGAAAGTCTTCTCTTATGAGTAAGTTCTGCAAGTGGGTTGTTCTGGTCCATGAACTGTGACAGCTGTGATGAACCGAAGAACTCCTTGATAGCTGCAGTTACAGGTCTGATGTTGATCAGCTGCTGTGGAGTAGAATTCTCTGTAGTCATTCTCTCTCTAACTGCTCTTTCCATTCTTGCAAAACCGATGCGGCACTGGTTCTGCAGCAGCTCGCCAACTGACTTAAGTCTTCTGTTGCCGAGGTGGTCGATGTCGTCCTTCTCGCCGATGCCGTAGTTCAGGTTGAGGAGGTAAGATACGCTGGCAACGATATCTTCAAGGATAATGTGCTTTGGTGACAGCTCCTTCTTTCTGTTAGCTACGAGGCTCTTCAGCTTGTCTACATCGTCTCCTGCCTCTTCCATGATCTCCTTGAGTACAGGGTAGAATACCTTCTCTGAGAGTCGGTAAGGCTTGAGGTCGATATCGATATACTTAGCAGGATCTACGAAGTTGTTACCGATAACCTTAGTTACGATGTTCTCCTCGTTCTCCTTCTTGCTGTAAACGTATGCTACTGATACGCCTGCGTCTTCGATAGCCATAGCCATGTCGCGAGAAATCATCTGGTCCTTCTCAACGAGAACTTCGCCAGTGTTAGGATCGATAATATCCTCAGCTGCAACAGCCTCAACGAGTCTGTCGTGGATACCGAGCTTGCGGTTGTACTTGAATCTGCCTACTTTGGCCAGATCGTAACGTCTCTCATCGAAGAGAAGTGCAGTGAGCATAGCTCTTGCGTTCTCAACTGTTGGAGGATCTCCAGGTCTCAGTCTCTTGTAGAGTTCCTTGAGTCCCTCTGCACTGTTCTTAGTAGTATCCTTCTCAAGAGTCTTAACCAGTCTCTCGTCGTCGCCGAAGATAGCGAGGATTTCCTCGTTGCTGCTGAGCGCAAGTGCATCAGGATCGATGCTGCCGAGAGCTCTAAGGAAAGAAGTCAGAGGCTGCTTTCTTGTTCTATCTACTCTTACGTACAGGATACCCTGTGAATCTGTCTCATACTCGAGCCAAGCTCCTCTGTTAGGAATAATCTGGGAGCTGAAGAGCTGCTGGTTGGACTTGTCAGTTGTAACATCGAAGTATGGTCCAGGTGAACGTACCATCTGTGTAACGATAGCTCTCTCAGCTCCGTTGTAGATGAAAGTACCTCTCTCTGTCATCAGAGGGAAGTCGCCCATGAATACGTTCTGCTCCTTGATCTCGCCAGTCTCGCGGTTGATGAGTCTGACCTTAACTGTGAGGGATGATGCATAAGTTGCCTCTCTCTCCTTGCACTCTTCCTGAGAGTACTTAGTTGTGTCAGAGAATTCATAATCCGCAAATTCCAGGCTCAGAGTATTAGTAGTGTCACGAATAGGTGATACATCTTCAAGAACCTCACCCAGGCCCTCCTCGATGAACCACTTGAATGACTTAGTCTGAATGTCGATTAGATTAGGCATCTCGCATACTTCATTGATGCGGGAGAAAGTCATTCTTTCTTTTCTACCAACTTTAATTGGATGTGGCATGTTTAATTACTCCTTCATGTTCTATAATCATGTTCTGAAATAAATGCACGAAAAGCTTGAAATTTCACAGAAAATTCACGATTTTTCAAGCCTTTATAACGCACGAAATGAGCCTCGCATGCGGGGCTCATTTTATTGCGTGGGTCGGACTAATATCGCATAGTCCAATTTGTATGGTTTGCGGCTAAGCCGCGGGAATTATGCGAGTTCTACCTCTGCGCCTACAGCCTCGAGAGCCTCCTTCAGAGCCTTAGCTTCATCTGTAGGGATTGCTTCCTTAACTACTGCTGGAGCTCCGTCTACGAGGTCCTTAGCTTCCTTCAGTCCGAGTCCTGTAGCTTCTCTTACAGCCTTGATAACCTTGATCTTCTCAGCGCCTGCTGCCTTCAGAACTACGTTGAATTCTGTCTTCTCTTCTGCTGCTTCGCCGCCTGCTGCGCCGCCTGCTGCTGGAGCTGCTACTGCTACTGCTGATACGCCGAACTCTTCCTCAAGAGCCTTAACCAGTTCATTAATCTCAAGAATGCTCATTTCCTTCAGAGCTTCGATAATCTGAGTCTTATCCATTTTTATTTTCTCCTTTTAATATTGAATGTGGCCCGCGGGCCTTCCTTAAATTTGAAATTTGTTAAATAGCCTTTAGGCACACATTATGCTTCCTTCTCGGCGATAGCCTTGAGAGTGAGAGCCAGCTTTGTCATTGGGCTCTGGATTGATCCCATGAATCTTGCGATGAGTTCCTCTCTTGATGGGATTGTTGAGAATTCCTCGATCTGTGCCTTGTCATATACAACGCCTTCTACAACGCCACCCTTGAATGCCATCTTCTTGTAATCCTTGATAGCCTTAGCGATGACTCTTGCGGAAGCTGTAGCATCCTCTGTGCAGAATGCCAGGGCTGTTGAACCCTTAAGTGTGTCTCCCTCACCAAGTGCTTCGAATGGAGTTCCATCGATTGCTCTCTTGATCAGAGTGTTCTTGTATACTGTGAACTGAACGCCTTCATTTCTGAGATTTTTTCTCAGAGCGTCAGCTTCTTCTACTGTAAGTCCCAGGTAATCTACTGCAACTACGGAAACAGCTCCTTCGAAACGTTCCTTAATCTCGTCAATAATCACCTGCTTTGCAGCTTTTGCTTCTACAGACATGTGTTCTCCTTTCCAGCGATATCCCTTCGCTTAGTCTAGTCTGTTAGGTACAAAATACCCCGTCGTCTATAAGACAGCGGGGTCCAAAATCTATGATTTGTACCTCGGCGGGAAATTAAGCTCTACGCACCCGCTGTCTTAGGTTGGATATTCTTATTTAGTGTGTTCTTGCGAACGGTGTAACTCTTAGAGAGCTACTGTTGTTGGGTTAACCTTTACTCCAGGGCTCATTGTTGCTGCAATGGAGATGCTCTTGAAGTACTGTCCCTTAGCTGCTGCTGGCTTAGCCTTAGCGAGAGCTGCGATCAGTGCTTCTGCGTTCTCAACGAGCTGCTGCTCAGAGAATGACTTCTTTCCGATAATGCAGTGAACGATGTTAGCCTTGTCGAGTCTGTACTCAACCTTACCAGCTTTGATATCTTCGAGAGCCTTGTTCAGGTCCATAGTTACTGTTCCTGACTTAGGGTTAGGCATCATTCCCTTAGGTCCGAGAATTTTACCAAGACGTCCTACAACGCCCATCATATCAGGTGTAGCAACTACTGCGTCAAACTCGAACCATCCTTCTTTCTGGATCTTGTCTGCCATTTCTTCAGCTCCTACGAAGTCAGCGCCTGCTGCCTTAGCTTCTTCAGCCTTAGGTCCCTTAGCGAATACCAGTACCTTCTTAGTCTTACCAGTACCATGAGGGAGTACCATTGCGCCTCTAACCTGCTGGTCTGCGTGTCTTCCATCAACTCCGAGACGGAAGTGCATTTCTACTGTTTCGTCGAACTTTGCATTTTCAAAGCTCTTAATCTGCTTTACAGCTGTAGCTACATCAACGAGCTCGTGCTTGTTATATGTTGCTGCCTGTGCTGCATACTTCTTAGATCTTTTCATTTAATCCTCCTTGTGGTCTTAACGACTCATCGGTCTCCCACTGTTTACTCTACTGTGATACCCATGCTACGAGCTGTTCCCTTGATCATCTCTGTAGCTGCTTCAACGCTTGCTGCGTTCAGGTCTGGCATCTTAGTCTTAGCGATCTCTTCTGCCTGTGCAAGAGTAATCTTGCCAACCTTTTCCTTGTTAGGCTTTCCGGATGCTGTCTCAAGTCCTGCTGCCTTCTTAATAAGAACTGCTGCTGGAGGTGTCTTGCATACGAAAGTGAATGACTTATCTGCGTAAACTGTGATTACTACAGGAATAATCATTCCCTGCTGGTCCTGAGTTCTAGCATTGAACTGCTTGCAGAAGTCCATAATGTTAACACTCTTCTGACCAAGTGCAGGTCCAACTGGAGGTGCTGGTGTTGCTCCACCGGCAGGGATCTGAAGCTTAATATAGCCGTCGATCTTCTTTGCCATCGAATTTCTCCTTTCTCAATAGTAGAAACTACTACTGTAATTTGCTTACCTGTGAGAACTCGAGTTCTGCAGGTGTATCTCTACCGAACATCGAAATTCTTGCCTTCAGTATCTGCTTCTCAGGGTTGATTGCTTCGACAATGCCGAGCTGGCCTTCGAACAATCCTCCGATAATGCGTACTGTGTCGCCAACTTCGATATCCAGATCGATCTTGAGTTTCTCGATTCCCATACGAACGATTTCTTCCTTCGTTAGAGGGATTGGATTCGAGCCATGACCAACAAAACCTGTTACTCCCTCAGTATTACGTACGAGGTACCAAGTCTCATTGTTAACAATCATCTTGATAACGACATAGCCTGGGAAGAGCTTGCGTGTCTTAACCTTCTTGACACCGTCCTTGATCTCGATTCTGTCCTCAGTAGGAATTACTACTTCGAGAATCAGATCCTGCATCCCACGGTACTCTACCATTCTCTCGATGCTTGTCTTTACCTTATTCTCATAGCCTGAATATGTATGAACTACATACCACTTGGCGGTTCCGTCACCTCTTAGACCTTCGCCCTCAAGCGGAGATATAGTCATCTTTTCCTTGATATCGTTAATATCAGTCATCTATATACTCCTATAATGCTCGGTCTAGGAAAGTGTAACACCCAGGATTCCCTTGAGTGCTGCAAGGAAGCCAGTGTCGATTAGCCAAAATGCTACTGCGAAGAATACTACGCATACTACTACTACGATAGTGTCTGTAGTCAGTTCTTCTCTTGTAGGCCATACAACTTTCTTCAGCTCCTGTCTAACTCCTCTTAAGAAGGAGAAGAAGCTTTTTTCCTTGTTTTCTGTGTTTGCCATTTCTTTTCTCCGAATGATTAATTTTCTAAGTGTCTCAGTCTACTACAATCAACGCAAGCGCGTCAGCTAATAGACCTGCGCTTTGCGCTTGATTACTTAGTCTCCTTGTGGAGAGTCTCCTTGTTGCAGAACTTGCAATACTTCATGAGCTCAATTCTATCAGGATTGTTTCTCTTGTTCTTCATAGTATTGTAGTTTCTCTGCT
>R21__coassemble_2205_pt1 | contig 11549 bp, 12 predicted proteins | sample R21__metabat2_high_PE_011 | metagenome-assembled genome bin R21
GCCACAAATAGAACAACCAGATATAAAACCCGGAGAACGTGAGGTTCCGTGGAGTGAATAAATCATAAGTAATTTCCACGAACTACTTCTACTTTACAGCGGTTTGAAAGTGATATTTTGAACAGTTGAAAGTTGTAGTTTCGGAAAACGAAAAGCGAGGTTTCAAACCTCAAAAGGTGTAGTTTCAATAATTACACATCAAAATCGAATCATCTGAGACTTTTGCGGTGATAAATAAACACCCAATCGCAAGATTTCAGTATTAAACCGGATGAGGAGATAAACAAACAAAAATATTACTGTGAAACAGGTGGGACACTTCGGTGTTTAACCTGAAATCGATGGAGATGCCTGCAAAAGGCATCTCCATCGTGCTATTTATGGGAACAATGCTTGCATCCTGCTCAATAAATAGCTATAATGCAATTAAATAAAAAGTTGCACTATGGATTAATGCGAAGAAAATGACTGATTACAGAGAACTGTGCCGCGAGCTGTTCGGCACGACAGATGAGGAAGAGATAAGAAAGGCCTATGCCAAGCTCACTGAGAAGAAGAAAAGTGGACGCAAGGCTAAGTTTAGCTATGACCAAATTGAAGTGATGCGTAGTGAGCTTGGCGAGGGAGCCACTATTAATGAGCTCGCGGCCAAGTACAACACTTCCAGGCAGCTAATTGGGCGCTATTTGAACAGGCCTACGGAGTATGGCTACAATATCAGGCTAATATATATGTACAAACAGTTCCCGTGCACAATCATTGATGTGGATTATCTCAACAAGACGGTCAAGATACAGAACAGGACGGACGATATCCTGCATAGAGCGTTTGGCGTTAATGAGACCCCGAGTTGGGACGACTACGAGAACTTCCTCGAGAGTCGCTGCTTCCCGAGGAGTAGGGAGGACATTGGAAATGTTTTGGCGTTGATGGGTTTGGACTCGTATGACCCACTGCAGATTATCAAGAAGACGCAAGGTCGCACCACCGATGATAGCCAGTGGATAAGAATATACGGCAGAGCTCGAGGCATGGAGGTGGCGAGATGAAGAAGATCGATTTCGATATTGCCAAGTTGACACCGCTGCTGAGCCATTCGTCCAAGGGCAATCAGCCAAAATGGAGATATCGCAACAAGTGGTATAAGATCGATTCGTTCGGTTACGAGTCATTGGCGGAAATTGTTATTAGCAGACTCCTCAATGGTAGAGTTGATGCGCTCTCGTATGAACCGGTGCAGATCAGCTATAACGGCGAGGTTAGAATGGGTAGCGTGAGTAATAATTTCCTTGGTGAGGGTGACGAACTGTATACCTTGGAGAGGCTTCATCTGATATTTCGCGGAGAGGGTTGCGCTGAACAACTCGATAAGATAAACTCAACAGAGGAGAATATCCAATATAGTGTAGACTTTATTAAAGATTTTACCAAAATAGACAATGTGGGGGATACACTCACGACTTGGTTGGAGCTAGATGCAATGTTTCTCAATGAGGATAGGCATACCAACAATATTGCATTCGTAAGGGATGCTGAGCATAATTGGCGCTGGGCACCGTATTTCGACAATGGCTTGTCCTTTCTGTCGGATACCAAGGCATATCCGACCAATGTGAACTACAGTATTCACAAGAGAAAGATTAAGTCCAAGCCATTCTCCGATAGTTTTAGCAAACAGGTTAAGGCTGCGGAGCAAATATATGGCAAGCGATTGAAGTTGCAGTTTACAGAGGCCGAAATAGATGCGGCAACGAAGGATCTTGCCGGCTACTATGACGAAGATTGCATAAATAGAGTCAAACAAATTCTAATTGGGGACAGTCTTTTTTGGACAACGGTCCAAAAGGGACAGGCCTGACCATGTAGTGAAAGGAGAAATGTCATATGTCAATCGATATTGCAAGAGCATATCTCGAGAAATTTGGTGTTGCAGATAGAATTATGGAATTCGATGTATCAAGTGCAACTGTTGATCTTGCTGCAGCAGCTGTCGGCGTTGAAGGCGCTCGCATCTGCAAGACGCTCAGCTTTAATATGAAGGACGGAACTTGCAATCTTATCCAGATGGCAGGAGATGCTAAGATTGACAATAAGAAATATAAAGAGTTTTTCGGTGAGAAAGCTCATATGTTGACACCTGAAGAAGTCGTTGCATATACTAATCATGAGATAGGTGGTGTGTGCGCCTTCGGCATAACAAGAGATGACGTACACATATACTGTGATGAGTCAATGAAGCGTTTCGAAATGGTTTATCCGGCATGCGGATCAGACAACTCAGCAATCGGTCTGACACTCGATGAACTATACAACATCTCTGGTGCAATCGCATGGATAGACGTCACTAAACTGCCAGAAGAGTAGTAATGAATAATGTTGAAAAATGGCTCCTAATGGGGCCATTATATTATGCTGAAAATATTTCAAAAAAGATTGCAAAAAGTGTTGACGCAGGGCATAGGTAGTGATATATTAGCAGTGTCAACAAACACTTTAGCACGTTAAAGTGATAAAACGCTAAAGAGCATAACAGTAACTAAGAAAGATCTAGAGGTAGAACAATGAAGAAGAAATTATTCGCATTATTCATGGCACTGACAATGGTCCTGACAATGGGATTATTCACAGCTTGTGGCGGCGGAGATGCTGCTGAAGAAGGACAGAAGTTCATCATGGGAATTGACCCAGAGTATCCACCATTCAGCTATGTAGGAGATGACGGTGAGTATACAGGATTCGACGTTGAGATTTGCAAGGCAGCTTGCGAGAAGCTCGGATGGGAGTTCGAAGTATTCGGAGTTAACTGGGATGAGAAGCTGATTCAGCTCGACTCCAATGAGTGTGACTGCGTATGGTCAGGAATGACAATCCTTGATTCCATGAAGGAAGAGGGATATGAAATCTCCGACCCATACTATGACAATGAACAGGTCATCCTTGTTAAGGACGGTAGCGGAATTGCTAGCTCCAAGGATTGCGCAGGAAAGACAGTAGCTGTACAGCTCGGAACTTCCGGTGAATCTCTCCTGAACGGAGATATGGCTGACTGGGCTGGAACATTCGACGAACTCGTAACTTGCGACAGCTTCCTCAAGTGCTTCACAGAGCTCGAGGGCGGTGCAGTTGATGCAGTATTCGTAGATGCTCCTGTAGCTAAGGCTTATGCAGCAGAGAACGAAGGATTCTCAATCATCGACGAGGATCTCGGTGCTGAGCAGTACGGAATCGCATTCAGATCAGGCGATCAGGAACTCTGCGATGCTATCCAGGGTGCAGTTGATGAACTCGTAGCAGATGGAACATATGCAGACATCGCTGCTAAGTATCCAGACATCGTTAACAACCTGCTGTTCTTACAGAAATAATTTCATCAGATTATATAATATCATTAGGTGCGGGCGGCTCTCCTAGGAGGGCCGTCCTCATTTGGGGATTAAGGTCTGGCACCAAATGCGCATTTTGCGTACGATAGGTACGGCCTATCGTACGTAAAATTACGAAATGGGCTGACCCCCTGATAGAAAGGAAAGAAAATGGCACTAAGTGTAATGGTACTCAAGATGGCGGAGGGCTTTGGTAATACCTGCGCTATCTTCTTTCTGACACTGCTATTCTCCCTGCCACTCGGCTTGGTAGTAGCACTGCTCAGAATGAGTAAGAATAAAGTAATATCAGGTGCGACCAGATTCGTAATATCCGTACTGCGTGGTACACCTCTGATGCTGCAGCTTATTGCAGTAACGTACGGACCATATTATTTGTTTGATCTCACGGTTAGCAGGAACAAGTTAATTCCTGTTGTAATCGCGTTTGCAATTAACTACGCTGCATATTTTGCAGAGATTTATCGTGGTGGTATCGAAGCTATGCCTAAGGGACAGTACGAGGCAGCACAGGTTCTCGGATACAGCAAGTTCCAGACATTCTTCGTAATCATCCTGCCACAGGTAATCAAGACAATTATGCCTAGCATCACCAACGAGATCGTAACACTCGTTAAGGATACATCCCTTGCGTTCACGGTTTCATATCAGGAGATGTTCACAATTGGTAAGCAGATCGCTAATTCACAGACTAGCTTCATGCCATTCTTCGTTGCCGGCGTATTCTACTACATCTTCAATGCAGTAGTTGACTGGGTAATGGGAATCGTAGAGAAGAAGCTCGATTACTACAAATAGGAGGACACTATGATACTAGAAATGAATAATATTAAGAAGTCCTTCGGTGAGTTAGAGGTTCTGAAGGACATCAGCGTTGGCGTTAAGGCTGGCGAAATCGTATCAATCATCGGACCATCTGGTTCCGGCAAATCAACACTGCTGCGTTGTGCGACAGGTCTCGAGACTATCGACAGCGGCGAGATCAAGTACCAGGAAGGCGCGAATTTTGGACTCGTATTCCAGAACTTCAACCTCTTCCCACACATGAGCGTTCTCAAGAACGTCATGGATTCACCTGTCCGCGTAATGAAGAAGGACAAGGAAGTTGCCAAGAGAGAGGCACTGCACTGGCTAGACAAGATGGGACTTGCTGACAGAGCGGATGCTTATCCATATCAGCTGTCTGGTGGACAGCAGCAGAGAGTTGCGATTGCAAGAGCACTCGCAACTGACCCTGAGATTCTCTTCTTCGATGAGCCTACATCGGCCCTCGACCCAGAGCTCACAGGCGAGGTACTCAAGGTTATCAAGTCACTTGCTGACCTGCACATCGCAATGGTAATCGTTACACACGAGATGGCATTCGCCAAGGATATCTCCGACAGAGTTATCTTCATGGCAGATGGTGTCATCGTTGATGAGGGAACACCAGAGGAAGTATTCTCATCTAAGAACAAGAGAACTAAGGACTTCCTCGGCAGATACAACAACATTTAAAAAATGTGCACTCGCGTCTAACATGGAATATATTTTAGCAAATCCAACAGGAAATATAACGGCTCTGGTAACTAGTGAGGCGGCGCAGGAAGAGCGCCTCTCGGTGGTGAAAGAGATATTTGAGACAGAACCAAGCTGTGAGCAGGTTGGTTTTGTTGATGTTACAGATGAGAGGCGCATAACTCTCCGCATGATGGGAGGAGAGTTCTGCGGCAACGCAACTCTTAGCGCCGCAGCTTACTGCGCCAATAAGAACGGACTGGGAGACAGAGAGACAATCATCGTAGACTCATCAGGTGCTGATGAGCCGGTTCCAGTTGAGCTCGAGAGAATCACAGAGAATTACTACGAGGGTAGACTCGAGATGCCTATGCCTAGAATTGAGGGCACAGTAGTTCATCTTGATGGCATCTCTCATATGATAGTTCCAGCAGATGCGATCTCTCATGAAGAAGCTGAGGCTGCAATCAAGGGATATGCAGATCAGTTTGATGCGCTCGCATTCGGCATTATTCTCTATTCTGAGGAGGAAAACTCGGATTCAGTAGAGATAGAGCCTCTGGTATATGTTAAGGGCTCAGAGACAATGGTATGGGAGCACGGCTGCGCATCCGGCAGCATAGCGGCAGCCTACTATAGACATACAGAGACAGGCGCTACCAAGGTTAATGTTTATCAGCCAGGTGGCATCATCACTATAGATATATCAGATGACAAACTGTATCTCACAGGCAAAATACAGCTGTAGATGGTAATACCTAATATCGTAATACAATTAATAGGATTCGCGGGTACAGCCGCATATCTGGTGTCGTTCCAGTTCAAGAAGAACAGACACCTTTTTATGATGCAGACAGCGGGATATATTTTCTACACACTGCATTATTATCTGCTGGGCGCTCTGACAGGTGCCGGCAGCTATATGGTCAATTTGCTCAGATCTATTCTGCTGAGTAGTGGTAAGAAATGGGCGACAAGCTGGTGGGCCTGCGCAGGCCTCTGCGCATTGCAGATTGCTGTGATGTGGCTCACATGGGCGGGATGGATATCCCTCTTACCATGCGCTGCCAATATCGCTTCAACTATTGGAGGATACACCTACAACGCCAGGAAGATCAGAGCAGCCAATCTATTCGTCAACTCACCGCTTTGCATTGTCTATGCAGTTATAGTGGGATCTTGGGCAGGAATAATTGACGAAGCAATCAGCATGCTGTCTATCATTGCTTCTATCATCAGATTCGGCTGGAACAATTTGGATAGAATAGAAGAATAGAATTCTACGTTAAGTGTGAGAAGTGACAGAGCGAGTTAAATATGGTACAATAAACTGTTAGAAAATGCGGCTTTTTAGAGGATAGCATTATGATAGAAAATTTCGTAACGGATCTGGACAAGTTAAGCGAAGAAGAATACCAAGCCATGAAGGCAGCCGAGAAGGCAGAGGTTGAGGCTTGGCTTGATGAGATTCGCAAGCTGAAGGATCAGGCTATTATTAATAGAGACGACAGAGTCGTATACGATCTCAAGATGATGTTCGAGGATAGTGTTCGCATGTACGGAGACAACGTCCTCTACAAGCAGATCATGAAGGGCGACAAGGAGTACAGCAACATTACCTTCAACGAGGCAATGGAGCACATCCAGGGCATCGGCACCAAGCTGATAGACATGGGTCTCAAACACGCGCATATCGGCGTTATCGGACCTAATTGCTATGAATGGGCTGAGTCCTACAATGCAGTAATTGGCGGCGTTGGTATCGTTGTGCCACTGGACAAGGAACTTGATGAAGAGGGCCTTGGCAACCTCTGCAGAGAAGGTAACATCAAGGCGGTAATCGCATGCAGCGAGAAACACTTAAAGCGAATGAGAGCTGTCATGGAGATGGGAGATACTCCACTCGAATACGTCATTACAACTGAGATCGATGAGCACGATGCAACTAACGGATACTATTCTTGGTATCAGTTAAGAGCTGAGGGAATAGAGCTGGTTAAGAAGGGCGACAGGAGATGGATTGATGCTCGTATCAAGAACGACGATATGGCTATCATCCTGTATACTTCCGGAACTACAGGAGTAGCTAAGGGAGTAATGCTGACACACAAGAATGTCTGCTCCAGCCTGATATGGGCCAATCTGTACATCGCAAGTGATGAGCATGACACCTACTTCTCAGTACTGCCAATGCATCACACATACGAGAGTACTTGCACTATGACACAGACTATGTTCAAGGGTGCTAGCGTTGCCTACAACAGAGGTCTAAAATACATAATGAAAGACATTCAGATGGCACAGCCAACAGTGATGCTCTCAGTGCCACTGATTTTCGAGAAGTTCTATAACAACATCATGAAAGCCCTTAGGAAAGAGGGCAAGGACAAGAGCTTTGCTAGGCTCATGAAGCTGAACAAGCTCACGAGCAAAGTCGGACTTAATATCACGCGCAAGGCTGCCGAGCAGATCACAGAGCAATTTGGCGGCAATGTCAGAATCTTCATTGCTGGTGGTGCCAAGGCTGATCCTGAGATACTGCAGTTCTTCAACGATCTCGGCATCTTGACTGCCCAGGGATATGGACTTACTGAGACTTCACCGCTGGTTGGACTCAACCCAATCGATCCAAAGCACATGAGAAATGTCAGCGCAGGCAAGCTCATCCTCGGAACAGAGGTCAGGGTTGCAGATCCTGATGAGAACGGCTGCGGCGAGCTCTGCTTTAAGGGTCCACAGGTAATGCTCGGTTACTATAACACCGACGAGGCAACTGAGGCACGCATGAGGAACGGTTGGTTCCACACAGGCGACCTCGGATATGTAGACAAGGATAACTACATCTATATCACAGGCCGTATGAAGAATGTAATTATCGCAGGCAACGGCAAGAACGTTTTCCCTGAGGAACTCGAAGAGAAGCTCCAGAGAAGTCCATTCATCGAGGAATGCATGGTATGGGCTGACGAGAGCGGCGAAGAGACTGGACACAGGGGAATCTATGCGACTATCCGAGTTGATGAAGAGGCAATGAAGTCCGAGCTCGGAGACAAGGCAACAGACTTCGAATCCATCTATGCTGTTATCGACAGAGAGGTGGACAAGGTTAACGACAACCTGCCTGACTGGAAATCGGTCAAGCATATCAGAATAAGAAAGAGCGAATTTAACAAGACAACCGCGATGAAGATCAGACGATTTGTTGAGGAGAATAAACTTGGAGACTAGTAGAAGATATCCGGCAATCATAATGAAGCGCGAGGCAATGTACCAGAACGCAGAGATGATGGTCAGATGGTGTGAAGAAAACGGCATATTCGTAGCAGCTGTAGTTAAGGGATTCAACGCCATGAAAGGCGGATGTGAAGAAGAACTAAGAGCTGGGGCGAAGATGCTCGCATCTTCGAGAATTGAGCACCTCAAGGCAATCAAGGAATGGGGGCTCAAGACTGCGGACGGGTCCGTAGCCCAGACTCTGCTCATCAGAATGCCGATGCTGTCTGAGATAGACGAGGTTATCCAATATGCCGACTATAGTCTTAACTCAGAGCTGGCAACGCTGGACGCACTCAGTGCCGCATCAACAAGAGCGGGCAAGACTCACTCGGTCATCCTGATGACTGACCTCGGAGACCTGCGCGAAGGTTGGATTGCAGAAGACGACCTGATTGAGGCGGCGCTTCATACAGAGCAGCTCCCAGGGCTCTACCTTGCAGGAATTGGAACTAACCTCGGCTGCGTAGGATCCATCACACCAACACAAGAGAAGATGGAAGAGCTCGCAGCAAGAGCCAAGTGCATTGAAGAGGTAATAGGTAGACCGCTGGATATAGTCAGCGGAGGAGCAAGTACCAGCTTGATGCCAATGTTCGATGGCGTGATGCCAGGCAAGGTCAACATGCTGAGAATTGGAGAAGGAATTCCTATCAGCCTGAGAGACCAGCTCGGAACCCATCACGATCGCTACCCGATAGATGAGCTAAGGCAGGACTGCTTCACTCTAGCAGCTGAGATAGTAGAGCTTAACACCAAGCCTACGTACCCAATAGGCAAGATAGGCGTCGATGCATTCGGCAGGAAGAAGGAATATGTCGACCGCGGCGACAGGAAAAGAGTAATTCTTGCCGTTGGACGTGCCGATTATGGCGATACTTATGATATAATACCCGAGTTAGAGGGCGCGACAATCTGGGGCGCATCGAGCGACCACACGATAGTAGATATCGAAGACGCCAGCCCATCAATTAGGGACAACTTGAAGATAGGAGACATCCTCACATTCAAGTTAAGATACGCTGCAATGCTGCACTTGACCAGCAACAGCAACACAGTACATCAATACGAGGAGTAGCAACTGCTACACCCATTAAAGAAAGGATATAACTATGGCAGCTAATGAAATGACCAGAGAGGGTTACAACGCCCTTAACGAAGAACTCGAACATCTTATTACAGTCGTTCGTAAGGAGAACGCTGAGAGACTGAAGGAAGCCATCTCCCTGGGAGATATTTCCGAGAACGCTGAGTACGATGCAGCTAAGGATGCACAGGCTGAGACTGAAGAGAGAATCAGCGAGATCGAAGAAATCCTGAGAACTGCAACTATCGTTGACGAGACAGCAGATGACTCCGACGATACAGTACAGACTGGACGTACAGTTAAGATCAAGGATCTTGAGCTCGGCATCGAGGCTACTTACAAGATCGTAGGTACAACTGAGTCCGATCCATTAAATGGCAAATTATCCAACGCTTCTCTTGTTGGCCAGCATCTTATCGGCAACAAGGCAGGAGACGTTGTTGAATTCGCAGTACCGGACGGTATGGCTAAGTACGAAATTCTGGAGGTAACAAGATAATGGCAGAGAACAAGCCACAGAGCCAGAACGAGGCTAATGAGCACGAACTCACAGCCGAGGAAACGAACGAACAGAGACAGATTAGAATAGACAAGCTCGTAGTTATGCAGGAGGCTGGCAACGATCCGTATGAGATCATGACAGCTGAGCAGACACATCACACAGTTGATGCCAAGGCAGAGTACGAGGCACTTGAGGATAGGCTCCTCGCAGGAAGAACAGAACCATCCGTAGAGGGACTTGATGAGCAGGAGGCTAGACAGGTCAAGAACGAAGACTACAACGAGCGCCGTGCCATCATGGACGCACAGCCTATCAATGTAGCCATCGCTGGACGCATGCTCTTCAAACGCGTTATGGGCAAGGCATCATTCTGTAACATTCAGGATAAGATGGGCAACATCCAGGTCTATGTTTCAAGAGATTCCATCGGTGAAGATGATTACGCAGCATTCAAGAAGACAGATATCGGCGATATCTTCGCTATCAAGGGATACCTGTTTAGAACTAAGACAGGCGAGATATCCGTTCATGCGAACCAGATGCAGCTGATCTCCAAGGCACTGCTGCCACTTCCTGAGAAGTTCCACGGACTCAAGGATGCAGACACAAGATACCGTCAGCGTTATGTTGACCTTATCGTTAACCCAGAGGTTAAGGATACATTCATCAAGCGTGCTAAGATCATCACATCCGTAAGAAAGACTCTGGACGAGGTAGGATACGTAGAAGTTGAGACACCAGTGCTGAACACAATTGCAGGCGGGGCAACGGCTCGCCCATTCATCACTCATCACAACACACTCGACATGGATATGTATCTCCGTATCGCAACAGAGCTGCCATTAAAGAGACTTATCGTAGGTGGCATGGAGAGGGTATACGAGATCGGTCGTATCTTCCGTAACGAGGGAATGGATCCAAAGCACAACCCTGAGTTCACTTCCATCGAGTTCTACGAGGCATATACAGATTACAACGGCATGATGGACAGAACCGAAGCCATCATCCGTAACGCAGCACTCGCAGCTAACGGCACTTACAAGGTAACATTCAAGGGCGTAGACATCGACCTTGAGAAGCCATTTGCAAGAATGACCATGGCAGAGGCTGTAAAGAAATATACAGGCATCGATTTCGAAGAGTTCGCCTGCGATAACGAGAAGGCTATCGCACTCGCTAAGGAGAAGGGCATTGAACTCGAGAAGGGCAAGGAGACATGGGGAGACATCCTCGTTAACTTCTATGACGAGTTCGTAGAGGAGAACCTGGAGCAGCCTACATTCATCATGGACTACCCTGTTGAGGTATCCCCACTCACTAAGAGAAAACCATCCAAGCCTTATCTCACAGAGAGATTCGAGCTGTTCATCCTGGGAACAGAGTACGGCAACGCATACTCCGAGCTGAACGACCCAATCGATCAGATGGAGAGATTCAAGCATCAGCTGATGCTGAGAGACTGCGGAGATGAAGAGGCCAACATGCTCGATGACGACTTCGTTCGTGCACTCGAGTACGGCATGCCACCAACAGGCGGCTGCGGCATCGGCATCGACAGACTCGTAATGCTCTTAACAGGCAACGAGTCCATCAGAGACGTCCTCCTCTTCCCAACAATGAAGCCAGAAAAGGCATAACTCGGCATAGCCCTTGCATAAGTCGGCATACGACGGCAGGTGTCCAATTTATACCACATGGTATACCACATTTGAGCGACCAACTTATGCCAAGTTATGCAAACTTATGCCAACTTAATAAATAACTAAGCAAGAGACATCACGACAAAAAGTGACGTCTCTTCTTTTCT